>Ga0164241_10000243_pt1 | contig 124748 bp, 130 predicted proteins | sample OricomyardsoilBY_FD_108780 | JGI IMG/M metagenome (GOLD analysis project Ga0164241, IMG submission 108780) | Backyard soil microbial communities from Emeryville, California, USA - Original compost - Back yard soil (BY) | ecosystem: Environmental > Terrestrial > Soil > Unclassified | place... | reverse complement strand
GGCCGATCACCTGTGCCGCTCCGAGGATTTGCGCCACCCCACTCGCCGCGTCCACCCCACTCGCCGCGGCCACCCCACTCGCCGCGTCCACCCCACTCGCCGCGTCCACCCCACTCGCCGCGTCCACCCTGCGCTCCCGCACCACCCCGAGCACGGGCCGACGCCTCACGTCGCCCCAATGAGGGCCGCGAGCCCCTCCCAGCCGGGTCCGCGGCTCACCTGTCCACCTGAGTCGACAAGCGCCGGTCTCACACAGAGCCCTCGCGGACCAGCGGCGAGTACTGCGATTTCCACGACCCGCCGCAGCCCGGACTCCGAGCGGGCCACATGCACCACCGCGTCAAACCCCGCGGCCGCAAGTCGCTGCGTGGCCCTGTCCGCGAGCCCAGAGAGCGCACCGAGCGCTGCAAGCCGCGCCGGAACATCGCCCGCAGAGTTTGCGTGCATCGTGGTCAGGCCGCCGCGATGACCGGTGTTGTACGCGGTCAGCACCTCCCGCAGTTCCGCGCCACGACACTCACCGAGCACGATGCGATCGGGCCGCATCCGTAGCGATTCCCGCACCAACCGCTCCAGCCCCACCCCGCCTGCACCCTCAACATTGAGCCTGCGCTCCACGAGCCGCACCACATGCGGATGCGCAGGGTTCAGCTCACCAACCTCCTCGACCATCACTATCCGCTCGCGCGGATCAACCAGCCCGAGCAGCGTGGACGCGAGCGTTGTCTTGCCCGCTCCAGTTCCGCCTGTCACGAGCAGGCTCGCCCGCGAACGCACGAGCCCGCCAAGCGCTTCCGCGATCACCGGAGCGAGCATCCCCGCAGCCACAAGGTCCTCCACCGCGAACGGCTCCGCCCTGACCCGGCGAATCGAGATCGCCGTGCACCCGTCGGCCACTGGCGGCAGCACCGCGTGAAGTCGCGAACCGTCCGGAAGCCGCGCGTCCACGGAGGGCGCGGCGTCATCCAGTCTTCGCCCCGCGACCGCCGCGAGCCGCACTGCCAGAGCCCGTACATCGTCGGCGCTGGCAAAGGACAACGCGGCCCGCTCGCAACCGAGCCCCCGGTCAAGCCACACCTCCTCAGGGCCGTTCACCAACACGTCCGTCACCCCAGGCAGCGCCAGCAATTTCTCAAGAGCCCCAAGGTCCGCCGCCATGCCCCAACCCTTGGCGACGCGAGCGACTACTGGCACCAGCGTCGGGCCGACGGTGGACAACCGGGCCGCCCTCACTCACCTGGGACGCGGGTTGGGGGTTGCGAAACCGCCCCCTCGCGCCGATAACCTGACTGCAGGAGGGAACATGACCCAAGAGCCGCGCCCAGCGGCGTTCTTTGACCTGGACAAGACCATCATCGCGATGAGTTCGTCCTCTGCTTTGTCGCGCCCGCTGCTCGAGGGCGGCCTCCTCACCCGCACGGCCGCACTGCGCACCGGCTACGCGGCGCTGCTGTTCCACATGGGCGGCGCAGACGAGCGCAAGACCAACAGACTGCGCGACGCCCTCACCGACCTGATCCGCGGCTGGGATGTTGAGCGGCTCTCCGAGATTCTCGACGAGACCCTCCAAGAGAACATCGACCCCGTTGTGTACCTCGAGGCGCTTGAACTCATTGAGGCGCACCACAACCTGGGCAGGGACGTCGTTGTGGTGAGCGCTTCCGCACGGGAAGTGGTGGAGCCCATCGCAAGACTCCTTGGGGCCGACGAGGTCATCGCGACCGAGATGGAGGTGGAAAACGGCCTCTTCACTGGCGGCATCAAGTTCTACGCCTTTGGCGAGAACAAGGCAGTGGCAATGCAAGCGCTCGCGGCCGAGCGCGGCTACGACCTGGACCGCAGCTACGCCTACTCGGATTCCATTACCGACATGCCCATGCTGGCCGTCGTTGGCCATGGCTACGCGGTCAACCCTGACCGTGCGCTCCGCAATGCCGCGCTCGAGAACGGGTGGGGAATTCTGCGCTTCCGCCGGCCCGTTGCGCTGCGGCGCACGGCGTCGCCAAAGTCGCTTGCCCTTGGCGCCGCTATCGTTGCGGGCGTGGTTGTTGGAGTTTGGCTCGTTTCGCGCACGGTGCGTAAGCGCCGCGGTTCGCTATGACCGCACTTCCTGCCCGACGCTTGCTCGGGTTGGGCGTAGCGCTCGCCTTAGCCCTGGCGCCCGTCTCGGCGGCCGTTGCCGCAGTAACGCCCGCTCCGGACACCTACCCCAACGACGGCACCCGCGTGATGTTCGTTGGCGACTCCATCACAGGCTCTCCTGGCTGCTGGCGGCCGCAGGTGTGGGCGGACCTCACCAACGCGGCCCACAACGTCAACATGGTGGGGATCCGCACTGCGAATGAGTGCGGCGACTTCACCAATGATGCGGGCGACCCATGGGATCCCGACAACACGGGTATCGGCGGGATCACCACAACGCGTATGTGGATCAAACTTGAGAGGGACTCGGTGCTGGAAGCCACGGATCCCGATGTGATCGTGATGCTGCTGGGAACCAACGACCTGTTTGGTGGCGCTACCTCGGCGACCATCCTGACCCAGTACTCGGCACTGCTGACGCTGTTCCGCGATTACGACCCCAGCATCTCCGTGGTGGTTGGCACTCCGCCGCCAATGTCAGAGGCGTGCGGTTGCGCACAGGCTCAGACGGAACTGGCTGCGGCACTTCCCTCCTGGGCAAAAGCTGCGTCCACCGCGGCGTCGCCCGTCACCGTTGCGGACCTGTCAACGGGATTCGTGCCCGCGACTGACACGGGTGACGGGATTCACCCCAACGACGCTGGCAACGCCAAGTTGGCGACCGCGTGGACGCCCGTGATCTCTGCGGCGCTAGACGCCAAGGTGATTGCTGCACAGTCCACACCTGAGCCGGACGTGACGGCCACGGCGTCGCAGCCGTCTCCATCGCCGTCGTCGTCGAGCGCGGAAGACGCGCCAGCACCGACCACCCGAAGTTGGGTGGTGTTGGCCCTTGTGGGCCTCGTCGCGGTTGCCGTCACCATCGTGATGACGCGTGCAAACAAGCGTTACACGCAACCGTGACCGATTCGTGACGTTTGCTACCCATCTAAACCGGCCTCCGTCACGTTTTATTAGGTAACGGGGACCGGTCGCGGGAGGGGGACGATGCGCGCGAATGGAGCGAGCGTCGGGCGGCCTTTCGCGCGCCCACGGCCCTCGGTGTGCACCCTTGACTCTTGCTACCCTTGGAACGCGCGCGCAGTAGCGCGCACCCCTCCCACCCTCCTTGAGGAGACTTCGCCGTGCCCAAGGCACTGAAAATCGCCGCTGCACTGATGGTCGCGCTCGCTTCCGCGACCATCGGCTGGTTTGGCGTGAAGTGGTGGCAGGATTCGCAGGCCACGGCGGCACCAGTGATCAGCGGCTCGCCCAAGCCGGACACCAGCGAGATTGCGTACGTGCACCTCACGTTCGACCTCGACAATGTGACGGCGCAAGTCTCGGACCTGTTGCCGCGGCCCGTGTGTGGCGAGCCGTGGGATGGCGCCACCACGGGCGCGAACGGAGTCACCCTCAGCGTCACCGCCCAAAAGGATGCGGCCGGAGACATTCAGCAAGTGGACATCTCCGCCGGATTCTCGCCGGAAGGGGCGGACCCCGTGGCGTTCCTCGGCGCGGAGGCCGACTACATCGTCACTCGCGACGGCGTAGTTGTCTCTCCCGACTGGGGAGCCGAGTACGTGCCCCAGTACTACGTGGCATCAACGGGCATCGCCACAAGCACCGGGGACGGAGTCACGCTTTCCGGTCCCACACTGTGCGACGTCGCGGACCAACTCGCAGAAATTTGGGCGGACATTGACTTCTCCTCCGCCACCGACGAGGAGATCGCTGCCGCCCAAGAAGCCTCAGATGCCTTCAACGCGGAGCACGCCAGCCTTCCCCCCGGTGAGTACAAGATCTTTGCGGTAGCGCCTGTGATGCTTGGCGAGCCGGCGGCCATCGCGCGAGCACTCAGCGAAGAAGGCGTGAACGACATCGGCACGCTCGCGTACTCGATCGGCGACTCGCCACTGGGCTCAGACCCCCGCATCGTTGACTACTGCAGCGACGAGCAAGACTCGACCGGCGAGGTCGTTGCGCGCAACTGCGACGTGCCCTCTGACGTCCTCACCGAGGTGCTCGCGCGGGATGTGCCCGCCGCCTACGTGATCGACGGCGCTCCTACCCTCGCGGTCTCCGAACCCGTGGTCGTGATCATCGACTGACACGGCCGCGCCGCGCTCCGCGCCGCGCTCAGCGGCGCGCCCAACGCGATTGCAGGATCGGCTTCTCCATCCAGAACCAGCTCGCCGCCGCGATCGCGAAGCTCATCACCAACACCGTGAAACTCATCAGCGCAAACCGTCCAAGGTCGTGCACGTTGCCGTAGGTGAACTCTCCGTTCGTGAGCAGCTCAACGAGGCCCACCATGAGGTAGTGCCACACGTAGAGCCCAAACGACACGGTCGCGGTGAAGCGCGCAAAGCGGTTGTCCATCAGCCTGCCAAGCAGCTTGGAGTGCGATGCGCCAATGAGCGCAATCGCCGCGCACCCAGCGAGCCATGGCCACAAGTAGGGCTGATTCTGGAAGTTACCCATGAACTGCGGCTCTAGCGGGTCAAGATTGGTGAGCACCAACCCAACCATCCCCAGAATTCCGGCGAGGCCAAGGGCGTCGAAACCCCAGCGTCGGGCACCCGAACGCAGCCTCCACCAAGCGATGAACCCGGCCGCAGCGATGCCCAACGCAAAGTGAGCGAAGAAGCTCACCGGATTGAAGTACGGCACCCAGGTCTTGGCACCGCCAACGTCGCCGTACTCCCACCCCTTGCCCTCGTCTGAGGGGATGAAGGTGCTGATAATCCACTGATTGATGAGCACCACCGCGATGAGCACGCCGATCCAATAGCCGGCACCAATGCGCGCGCGGCGGCGCTTGATCGCGAACAGGCCGAGCATCGCGATGGGCATGAAGATGTAGCTCATCACCTCAAGCGAAATTGACCACAGAGGGCCGTTGGATTCCGCGGGGAAGAACGTCAGCCAGTGCCAGCCGCTGAGGAAGCTCAGGCCCGCGAGGTACCGCAAGAGTGGGTTGAGGGTGTCCGGGTACCACGCGAGGACTGCGAGAAAGCTGACGGTCAGGGCAACGTAGAAGCCGGGGATGATTCTGGCTGCCCGACGCTTGGCATAGTGCCGCAGCGATGGCAGCTTCTGGTGGCTCAAGTACGCGATCCAAAACGGGTAACTCAGGAGCGTTCCGGACAGCACAAAGAAGATCGACACCCCGTAGGCACCATGCATCGCGATGCTTTGGATGCCGAGCCAGACGATGCCGTGATCGCCCATCGACAGGCGTTGAAAGAGGTGGGAGAACACCACGCCGAGCGCCGCGGCGGCGCGGAGCCCGTCTGCTCCTGCGATGCGGTGGTCTGCTCTTTGGGAGCCCTCTGGGGCGCCCGCCGTTGTACTAGCCGGCGCGTCCGGCTCCGCGATTGTCGTCGATGACACTTCCGCACTGTATCGGTACATGTGTGTGGGTAAGGTGTGGTGCACGAGGGGGTCACGCATGAGCGTTTGGCATTCGGTGTTCACCGATCTGATGCGGGCGCGTTACAGCGCGCTCATTGCGTACGCGGGGCTGCTCGTTGACGATCCAGCAGGCGCTCGAGACCTGGCCGACGAGGCTGTCGCCGAAGTGTTTTCCCACCGTCTGGCGCCGCACGGGACCGGCGCCGCCGAGCGCGCTGCGAGAGAGTGGATGGCCAAGCGGGCCGTGGCCGACGGCGTTCCAGCTGAGAGAGTTGCCGCGGTGCTCGTCGCCGTAGACGGCCTCCAGGATGACGGCGTCAGAGACGTGCTTGGAAAGCTGAGCCCTGATCCCCTGCCCGCCGTGTCCGCTGAGGACGCCAGCGATTTGCGGCGGCGGTTCTCCGAGGTCGCCTCCGTTTACGCGACGCCCAGTGGGGGCAACTCCGCGGTGATGGCGCCTGCAAAGCGACGGCGGCGCTCTGCGCTTCTAGGCGCGGCGGCGGGCACCGCGGTGGCGATCTTCGCGCTGGGCTCGGTCGCTTACGCAGGGGTCAAGTATGTTCCTGGCGCTTTGGCGGACGACGCGGCCACAGCGTCGGCCAGTCCGAGTCCAACGGTGCTTGCGGTGACGTGGCATCCACAGGTCGAAGCCATGGCGGCGCGGCAAGGGTTCATCTACCCCGAGTGCGGCGACAACTTTGAGCCAGAGCCGCAGACGGTCAATGGGATCTCGGGTGCACCAAGCATTGAAAGGTTCAACGACGAGGATATGGGGACGTTCGTCATCCTCAGCGAAGGGTTCGCCACTGACAGTGGAGAAGTGCGCAACGTCTTGTCCGGAGCCGGCGGCTTCGTCGTGACGCTCAACGATCTGGTGATGTTCACCACCGGCAGCGAATACAACGGCACGAATCTGTTCCTCGCCAACGGCTCTGGTGGCAACGGAGGGGCCGGCCTCAACCGGATGAACTTCTGCGACACCGTCGAGGAACGCGCCGCGCTCGAGAAGGAGTTTGCAGACCTCGACTGGGCCACCGCTACCCAAGAAGACCAAGAGGAGTACGACCGGGCTTGGAAGGACCTCGCCAAGCAGATTGGTGACTTCCCGCCGGGGACTTACAAGATCTACCAGGTGAGCCCCGTGATCTTCGGCGAGCAAGCTGCACTGGCCGCAGTGTTCGCGCAAGAGGGCCTCGGCGACATTAGCTCCCTTGAATTCAACATTTCGTGGAGCGAACTGTCTCGTGATCCCTCCATGGCGCCTTATTGCATTGGCAGTTGGGACCTTGGCGACTGGCAATGCACCCCGCCGCCCGAAGTCGTTGAGGCGTTGCTGACTCGAGAGATCGACCCCACGACGATTGAAGAGGCCGAGGGCGGGCTGGTCATCAGCGAGCCGTTCGAGTACGTGGTGGACTAATCGCCCCTGGCGATGCTCGCTGCCACCTCGAGGTAGCGGTTGTTGATGCGGCCCTGGACCCAACGGGCGCCCGGCAGCTTGGTGATGAGCCGCGCCGGTCGCGAGCGCTCGCTCACCGTGAGCGTGGTGCGACCGTCGCGGAGCTCCACGGCAAAGGTCTCTTCGCCCTCGAGCGGGTGGCCCGGCAGGGTGCGATAGGTGAAGCCCTTGCGGTCTGGCTCATCCACGATGCTGACTACCTCGCAGCGACTCGTGACCGGAAGGAACGGCGCGCGAGCGATGAAGGTGGCGCCCACCCTGGCGCGCGCGGGTGCTTCGATGATCCGGAATCCGGCGCCGCGGTGGATGTCCCACGCAAGCAGCGCACCCGCAACGCGCGCAAAAGCCGTGGCGTCGCCGACGTCGCGAGAGCGTGACGACGAGCGAAAGCCAGCCGCGGCGTCGGGCATGCTTACGGGACTTGCGGGGCTACCCACCGGACTTGCGGCGGAACTCCTTGTGGCCGTGGGCGGCACCATCGCCGTGAACGGCCTTGCCGGACGGCCCAGTGCCTGAAGTAGGTCGCGCGAGTTGGCCGTCGTTCCCGACTGCGGCAGCCATGACCTCTTGATCCTCGTCTCCGTTGGCCTTCTTGATGCTTGCGAGGAAGTCCTGAGCGGGCTTGTCGCGGAGCATCTTGGCGAGCTTGCCGTGGTGGAAGATCACCACCTCGCCGTTCGTGCGGGTTGCGTATCGATAGTCAGCGGGCATGGGTCCATCGAAACACGCGCGAGCGCGGAAAGCGAGTTGAGGCCCTGCTGATGCTCGGCTCGCGGCGCGGGTAGGCGATTCCACCCATATCCGGCGGGGCGCGCCTTGCGAAGAATAAGAGGCAGGTCAGCCGCGCATCGCGGCGCCGAGGGAGGCTCACCATGACAACGACTCGATTCGCGCCGCGCATCCTTGCGATTGCCGCGACGGGCGCGCTGGTACTTGCGCTCGCTGGGTGCGGCGGCGACGACGCACCGGCAGACCCAGGCGGTAGCGACACGGCCACGGACACGTCTTCGCCCGAGCCCGAGGACACCGCTACGGACGACGCCGCGACCGACACCGACTCGCCCGCGGGCGCCACCTTCCCCGGTGACGGCGAGTACGCGATCGGCACGGACATTCCTTACGGCGGCTTCCAGCTCCTGGGCGAGCCCGCGGAACAGCCGGCCGGCTGCACCTGGGAGATCCAAGATGACACCGGCGCGGCAATCTTCGAGAACCAAGGCCCCTACGTCTTCCTCACCGACATACCCGAGGCAGTGACCTTCGTGACCGTCGGATGCCCCGAGTGGGAGCAGTTCGAGTAGGAACGTGTTGCGCCATGTAGCCGTGATGGCCTGAGCGCGACCGGTAAGGGTTTTACCAGGAGTCCTAACAAACCCCCATTCGCCGATTGGATATCCCTGGTAAAACGTGTCTACTCTGGCGCCATGGCCAACGACGCCCATGGGTCCCCGACCCTCGAAAACCTGTTCACCGAGACGCGCACCTTCCCGCCGCTAGCGAGTTTCGCCGCGCACGCCAACGCCAAGGCGGACGAGTACAAGAAGGCCGCAGCGGACCGCCTCGGCTATTGGCGCGAGGAGGCCGAGCGCCTCGCCTGGAAGACCCCATTCACCGAGGTCCTTGATTGGTCCGACGCTCCGGTCGCCAAGTGGTTCCACGACGGCACCCTCAATGCCTGCGACAACGCCGTTGACCGGCACGTGCGAGAGGGCCGCGGCGACCGGGTCGCGTTCTACTTTGAGGGCGAGCCAGGTGACACCCAAACGGTGACTTACTCGGACATGCTCGAGCGCGTGCAGAGGGCAGCGAACGGCTTGCTCTCGCTGGGTATCGGGAAGGGAGACCGCGTTGCGATCTACCTCCCGCAGATTCCCGAGGCCGTAGTGGCGATGCTCGCGTGCGCGCGCATCGGCGCGATCCACTCGGTTGTCTTTGGCGGATTCAGCGCGGACAGCCTGCGCCAGCGCATCGACGACGCGGAAGCCAAGCTCGTCATCACAGCAGACGGCGGCAACCGCCGCGGCGCGCACCTGGCTTTGAAACCGCTCGTCGACGAGGCCCTTGCGCCAAGCGACCTCCATGCCACAGCGTCGGGCACCGTGACGAACGTGCTGGTGGTCAAGCGCACGGGCCAGGACACCGCGTGGGTCGAGGGCCGCGACCTGTGGTGGCACGACGTCGTTGACCCACAGCCCGCGAGCCACGAGCCCGAGTGGGTCGACGCTGAGCACCCGCTGTTCATCCTCTATACATCGGGCACTACGGGTAAGCCCAAGGGCCTTTTCCACACCACCGGCGGCTTTCTCACGGGCGTTGCGACGACGCACCGACTCGTCTTTGACCTCAAGCCCGAGACGGATGTCTACTGGTGCACCGCGGACGTCGGCTGGATCACCGGCCACTCGTACATCGTCTACGGCCCCATGACCAACGGCGCCACCCAGGTGCTCTACGAAGGCACTCCCAACACCCCCAACGAGGGCCGCTGGTGGGACATCATCGAGAAGTACAAGGTGACGATCTTCTACACCGCCCCCACCGCGATCCGCACGGTCATGAAGTGGGGCGAGGCGATCCCCGCGCAGTACGACCTCACCTCGCTACGACTTCTCGGCAGCGTGGGCGAACCCATCAACCCGGAAGCGTGGATGTGGTACCGCGAGCACATCGGCGGCAACCGCTGCCCCGTCGTGGACACGTGGTGGCAGACGGAGACCGGCGCGATCATGATCAGCCCCCTACCAGGAGTGACGTCCACCAAGCCGGGTTCCGCACAAACCCCACTCCCGGGAATCGTTGCCGACGTTGTAGACGACTCCGGTCGCAGCGTCGGCAACGGCGAGGGCGGGTACCTCGTCATCCGCGAGCCGTGGCCGTCGATGCTCCGCGGCATCTGGGGGGACCGCAAGCGCTACGCGAAGACGTACTGGAACCAGTTCGACGGCCTGTACTTCGCGGGCGACGGCGCCAAGAAGGACGCCGACGGCGACATCTGGCTGCTCGGCCGCGTGGACGACGTCATGAACGTCTCCGGCCACCGGCTCTCGACCACGGAAATCGAGCACGCGCTCGTGTCCCACCCGTGGGTTGCCGAGGCCGCCGTTGTTGGGGCGAGCGATGAAACGACGGGTCAGGCCGTGGTTGCGTTTGTCGTCGTGAAGTCCGACGCTGAGGGCGCCCAGGCATCAGGGCACGACGTCGCGGTGGCATTGCGTGAGCAAGTGCGCTCCCGCATTGGCGCGCTCGCGAAGCCGCGCACGATCCTCGTGGTGTCCGAGGTCCCAAAGACACGCTCCGGCAAGATCATGCGACGCCTATTGCGTGACGTCGCCGAGCATCGGGAGATCGGCGACGTCACGACTCTCGCTGACTCGTCCGTGATGAGCGCGATCTCCGAGCGGCTCGACGCGGGCAAGGGCGAGTAGCGGTCTGGCCTGCGCAGGCTAATAAGCGCCCGCCGCCTCCAGCAGTGCAACCACATCTTGGTGCCCACCGACTTGCGCCCACTTGTGAGCGGTCGATCCATTGCTTGTGGTGATACTGGGGTCCGCACCAACCTCGAGCAGGTGAGCGACAAGGTCTCCGTGGCCCTGCCACGCCGCGACGATTAACGCAGTCGCGCCGTTATCCACCTGGCGCAGGTTGACATCCACGCCGTGCTCGAGCATCACGTCAATGGCGTCCTGCGAGCCCGAGTACGCGCAGTCGTGGATTGCGACGCTATTGAACGAATCCGGAGATACCACATCGAGTTCGGCGCCCGCCTCGATGAGCAACTCGGCAACCTCTCCCGTCACGCCTTGCTGGCAGGCGGCGTTCATCACCGCCAGACCGCGCGAGTCGAGCGCGGTGAGATCCGGTTGGGCCTCGAGGACCGCGGCAACGAGGTCCGGCGCTTTGCGCGTCACGGCAATGCCGATCGCGGTGGAGTTGCCGGGGAGCGGCGCATTCACGTCCGCGCCCGCCTCAAGCACCGCTTTGGTTAGCGCGGCGTCACCATTGCGAAGTGCGCTGAAAAGCTGGTCATCAAGCGGCAGTTCGGTTGAGACCACGGCGCTCGCACTCGGGCTCGGTGACGCGCTGGACGAGGGTTCTGGCCCGCTACTCGAACACGCCGAGCAGAGCGCGCCTAACGTGATCGCGGCCATCGCGACCGCACTTTGGCGCATGGCGTTGTGCAGCTTCCTGGGTTCCATCTCTTGCCCCCTTCTTTGGGCGGTTGATGGCGCCAGGCTGGCACGCAGGATTTGCCCGTTTCAGCGGCGATTGGCATCGAGACCGTTTCGTGACCTCGGATTCCGATGGAGACTTCCTGGTCGCACAGAACGTGACGTCGCCAACCACAGAGGGATTGGCGACGTCACGTCTGTCGCTGACTAGTCGACCAGGAGGTCGGTGTCGCCTTCGCCGCTGACCGAGTCGGTTCCGGACCCGCCACGCACGTAGTCGACGCCGTTGCCGCCTCGCAGCGTGTCGTTGCCGCTGAATCCGATGAGCACGTCTTCGCCGCCGCCGCCGTAGATGGTGTCGGCACCTGGGCCACCCACGAGCACGTTGTCGCCGCCGTCGCCGGCACCCGTGACGAACTTGTTGGACGTGAGCAGCACGTCGTCGCCAGCGCCACCCGAGAGCAGGTGACCGGAGTTGCCATCGGCCCAGATCACGTCGCGTCCCTCGCCACCATAGGCGGAGCCGCCGATGTTGTAGACGCAGATAGTGTCGTCACCGCCGAGGCCATAGACCTCTGCGTTTGCGTAGAGCGACACGATGACGTCGGCCTTTGACGTGCCCGTCACTACAGCTGTTGAGCCAACGATCGTAGGCGTCTTACCGAGGCACTTGCTGGAGCCCGCCGTAACCTGCTTGTCTGCGTGGCTTCGGTCGAACGCGCGGGCCGCGGCGAAGGCGCCGGTTGCCGTTAATGCCAAGATGCCTGCGGCGGCAAGTGGCACCGAAATGTACTTCTTCATACTGATTCTCCCCTAGTAGGTATCAAGAACCTAGGGGATGGTGAACCGGTTCGCAAGCGTTGGCGGACGCGCCGTTTCAGCGACTCAGTAGCGTCCACTCTCCGCAGTGGGTGGACTCGAACTGCTGGCCGGCCGTGAGGACAACTTTTCCCACTCCGGAGAAGATCAAATCGCGCGTGACGACCGTCGTGAAGTTGGTGCCAAGCGACTCGGTGACGGTCCACTTGCAGAGCTTCGTCGGGTCCGCCGTCTCGCCCAGGTTGCCCGTTGACCAGGTTCCAAAGCGAATGTCCTCACCAACGAGCCACACGCCCGGCTTGGCGCTCACGCCGGCAGCAGGATTCTGGAAAAGCGTCGCGGGGTCAACCGCAGACCACGTACCGCAAGCCTTTGAAGTGAACGTGTCGCCGTCGGCCAGCGTGACGGTGGGGATGCCGCCAACCAGCACGTCGGAAGCGAGGCCGCGCCTCGTATTCTCACCACGCAGTGCCCACACACAACCGGAGGTCACGGGCGCTCCTACGCGGTAGGTACCGGCGGCGGCGTCCGTGCCGACGACGACCTTGCCTTCGCCAAAGGTCGACGGCGGCGTCGGGACGTCCGTGGGCGACGGCATAGGCGTTGGGGAGTCCGACGGCTCTGGCGCCGGGGTCTCAGAGGGAACGTCCGTGGGCGACGGCATGGGTGTTGGGGAGTCGGAAGGCTCCTCGGACGGCACGTCCGTGGGCGACGGCATGGGAGTCGGCGACTCGGAGGGCTCGGCGGTGGCAGTCGCGGTGGGCTCCGGAATTGGCGCCGTTTCCTCTGGCGTGGCATTCGCGATCGCCCACCACACGAGGCCAATAAGCAGCGCAACAACGCCGCCGATCAGCCACCAAGCCCAGACGGGGAACCCGCCTTCAGCTGCAGGATCTACTACGACAGTTTCGCCGTCAGGCACTACCGACTCCTCAGACACAACGCACTCCCAGCTACTCGATTTCTGGCCCCACTTACTGGGCACAATGCCACACAACCGCGCTGTGTGCCCGGGTACCGCCACGTGGGCGTAGCGTGGCCAACAGGGAGGTCCCTATGTTCACGACCGTTCGCCGCCGATTCGCAGTTGTAGCAGTGAGTTTGCTTGCGCTGGCCGCGAGCGCGTGCAATTCCCCACACACCCCGGACGGCTCCCCTCCCGCGGACGCGACGCATGTCACCGTGTACGCAACCGAGTTCGCCTACGAGGTCTCCTCCAAGACCTTGGAGGAGGGCGCCGTCGTTTTTGACCTCACGAACAACGGGACCATGCAACACGACCTGGTTCTCGAAGGCGGCCCTGGTGGGGCGACGAAGGTCATCTCCCCCGGCGAGACCGATTCGTTCTTCGTCACCCTCGAGGACGGCACCTACACGCTCTACTGTTCAGTCGGGAATCACCGCGCCCAAGGCATGGAGTTCAAGATCACCGTCATGTGAGCTCCGTGCCGGGTCAGGCAATCCGTTCTCTCGCGACCATCGCCTCTTCCAGGGTGGCCGACGCTGACTCGAGTTGAGCTGGAATGTCGCCAAGAGCGGCGCGCACCTGCGCCTCCGTGGCGTCGACCGCGCGCACGTGAGTGCCGGCGAGCATCGTCATGACTCCCGCTGCGTCGAGAGCTTCGAAGGCCACTGCCCAGTGGTCGGTGCGCACCGCGATGGTCCTGGTATCTCCCACGATGTCGGCCTCGCCTCCGGATGCCACCTCACGCCCTTGCGACATCAACACGAGCCGGTCGCACTGCTGCGCCTCCTGCATGTAGTGCGTCGTCACGAGCACGCCAGCGCCGGAGTCTGCCGCCTCGTGGATCGCGTCCCACAAGCGCGCGCGGCTCAGCGGATCCACGCCAGACGTCGGCTCGTCCAGAACGAGTAGTTCTGGCGAGTGGCCGAGCGCCGCGGCGAACGCGACCTGCCGCTGCCTTCCCAACCCAATGCCTCCAACGAGCCGCGATGACAGCCCGGCCAGGGCGTCGGGCACTGAAATTGGCACGCCGCCATAGGCGGAGCCGACGAAGGCGAGATTCTCCTCAACCGTGAGGTCGTTCCAGAGCCCGAGCCCTTGTGAGACGTACCCCAAGCGGGCGCGGGTGGCGCGCGAGGGCGGTGCCCCAAAGAGCGACACCGTGCCCTCGCTCACTGGCAGCAGCCCAAGGATCATGCGGATAAGGGTGGTCTTGCCCGCACCGTTTGCGCCGAGCAGGCCGACGATCTCGCCCGCGCGCACTTCAAGCGATACCGAGTCGACGGCCACGAAGTCGCCAAAGCGGCGCGTGACCGATTCCGCGGATAGGAGCGCATCAGCCACGAGCGGCCTCCGTGGTGAGCGCTGCTTCTTTGGCAAGCGCTGCGGCAACGACGGCATCCTCGAGGTCGGCGGCGCGAGCGACGCCGGCCGGTGGGTCCTCGGCGACCCACTCGCGGTACTGGTGCCCGCGGCGCCAACTGCGAGCCGCGTCTCCGCGAGAAGCCGACACCCGCACGTGCCCCGGGATCGCCTCGAGCACCTCGGCGGGTGTGCCCGCGAGCAACACCTCGCCAGAATCGAGCACCACTACCTGTGAGGCGCGATCAGCCTCGTCGAGGTACGTGGTCGCCATGGCAATTGCCGCCCCGTCTGCCGCCGCCTTTGCGATCATTCGCCACAGTTCCACGCGGCTCACGGGGTCCACGCCAGTGGACGGCTCGTCGAGCAGCAGCAGCGGCGGACGGTGAAGCATCGCCAGAGAGAAAGCGAGCTTCTGCCGCATGCCGCCCGACAAAGCGCCGGCGAGGCGGTCGGTTGCCTCGGTGAGTCCGGTTGCCTCGAGCAGTTCTGCCCGACGCTGTGTCAGGTCCGCGCCCGCCACGCCTTGGGCGGCGGCAACGAAGGAGATGTTCTCGTCCACCGTGAGCTCTCGCCACACGCCTGCTTGCGTGGGCATGAAGCCGATCTGCGCGACGCCGGGAGCGTTGACCTCGCCTGCGTGTGCGCCGACCGTCCGGGTCATCGACCGCAGTAGCGTCGTCTTTCCAGCACCGTCGCCCCCAACGAGCGCCACAACCTCGCCCGCCACTACCTCCAGCGAGACGTCGGTGAGGGCGGCGACGTCCCCGTACCGGACACTGAGGTGACTGACGCCCCAGGTCACTTGTGTGCCTTCTTTCCTGAGCGTCGGGCAGATGGGGCAAGGTCGCGGCGGAACCGCAGCACAGCCGCGGTGAAGATCAGCGTCGCCATCGCGGTGAGCACCACGTATGCGGGCCACAGCGAATCCAGCCCCGCGCCGCGAAGCATGATGCCTTGCGAGATCTGCACAAAATAGGTGAGCGGCAGGCAATAGCCAATCCACGAGATCGCGGCGGGCATGGCGCTGAGCGGGAAGATGAATCCGCTCAGCAGGATCTGCGGCAGCAGGATCATGATCGCGAGCTGGATCGCTTGCGCCTGGGTCTTCGAGGCGGTCGAAATCAGCACGCCGATGCCGAGCACTACGAACAGGAAGATCGCGGCGCCTAGCGCGAACAGTGCGGGATTGCCGTTGAACGGGACGTCGAAAATCCACATGCCGAGCAGTGTCACTACGAGCATGTCGACGCTCGCCAGGATGAAGTACGGCGCGATCTTGCCAACGATGACGTCGCTGGGCTTGAGCGGCATCACTGCGAGTTGCTCGAGCGTGCCGGTCTGGCGCTCTTTGACCAGGCCGATGCTCGTGATGATCGTGCCGATGAACGTGAGAATCAGGCCAATCAGCGCCGGCACCATCACCCAGGCGGTGATGAGGTCCGGGTTGTAGAGGACCTCGACCGCGAGCTGCTCGTCGGGGACCGCGTTGAAGGCGCCAACTGCGGTCTGCGCGGCGAACAGGTTGGACCCGTCGACGTAGGCAGTGAACGGCGTCGTGGTGGTGTCGATGGCGACGTCGGCTTTGCTGTCGCGGAGTGCGTCCTTGGCGTCCTGGGTAGTGCCCTGCGGAGTAGTTTCATCCACGCGGAACAGGTCAGGCAACTGGGCGGTCACCGCTTCCGCCTGGGGCCCCACGACGTAGGTGGGGATCTCGTCGGTCGTGAAGTTAGCCGCGTAGCCAAAGATCACGAGCAGCACGATGGGAAGCATGATGAGCATCGCCATTGTGCGCTTGTCGCGGCGGAGTTCGCGGAACTCCTTGAGAATCATTGCGCGCATGGTTTGAGCCTGGCACACGCCGGCGCTCAGCGCCGGGGCGGCGTGGCACACTTGCGCAATGTCGAGCGCGCCCCTGCCCCACAACCCGCGCCGCATGGCCTGGGTAGAGGTGCCCGACGCTGTGGTCACCGAGATTGAGGAACTAGCCGGGTCTGCGGTTGCGTCTGTCGAGGGCTCGCCGCTGGGGTTCTCTCCCGGATTTGCCGGATTGGTTGACTTCGCCGACGGGTCACGCCTGTTTCTCAAGGTGATGAGCGCCGCGCGCGACCCTTGGTCGATTGAGTTCAACCGCCGCGAGGCTCGGGTGGTCCAGCAGTTGCCGGCACAGGTGCAGGCGCCGAGCTTGCGGTGGGTGATAGAGCAGGGCGACTGGCTGGTGCTCGCGTACGAGGCAATCGACGGCGTGCCCGCGGAACCGACCGCGGACCCCGCGCACAGGGAGGCGATGTGGCGAGGATTCAATGAACTCGCCATGGTGGCAGCGCCCGCAGACCTTCCCGCGTTCCACGAGTACCAAGCGGACGTGATGTGCCAGTGGCGGGCGCTCGCCGACGCACCCGATCGTGCAGCACGAATCGCGTCACTAGGCGCTGACGGTGCGTGGGTCGAAGCGAATCTCTCTCGATTGCTTGCATGGGAACACGACGCGATCGAGGCGAGCCAAGGTGACCGGCTCGTACATGGCGACGTGCGTGCGGACAATGTCATCGTCGCCGGCGATACGGCCGTCTTTGTCGACTGGCCGCATGCGTCGCGCGGAGCGCCGTGGCTCGACTTCGCTGGCTACCTGCCGTCGTACGAGATGTACGGGGGAGGATCCGCCTCCGAGGCCTTCCGCGCACATCCGCTGAGCGAGAGCGTGTCGACCGCGGACGAGCGCGCATTCGTCGCGGCCCTCGCGGGCTACTTCACGGTGCAGTCGACAGAGCCGCCAATGGCCGCCATCCACGGCATCCGCGAATTCCAGCGCGCGCAGGCGATTCCCGCGCTCACCTGGCTGCGCGAACTCGCGGACTAGCTGGCTGGCTGGCCGGCGTCGGAGCGCCCCCGGCCAGGGCGCCCACGACACCCGCCGCGCGCTGGCCGCGCACAGCGGCCACTATCCGCCCCTTAGTGACTCAGATGTACGGCCAGCGCGCTCGCGGCGGGTGCGCGCGCTCGCGGCGGGTGCGCGCGCTCGCGGCTAGCCGCGGGGAACGTCCGGCCCTGGGCGAGGCGGCAGGTCGTCTCGAGAGTCCCGCATCCGCACCACTCCCACCGCAAGCCCAAGGATGGTGAGGGCGGCGAAGAACCCGCCGATAACGTCGGTCAGGAAGTGATACCCCAGGTAGAGGCGCGAAAGTGCGACAGCGCCAATCACCACAACCGACACCAGCAACCACCACAGCAACACCTTCAGGGACCTATCAGTCCGCCACGCGAGGTACCCCGTGACGAGCACAAAGGTCGCGGCACACAGCGTGTGCCCTGAGGGGAATGAAGGCGTGTGTGTGCCATCGGGCTCTTGCCACAGCTCCTCGGGAGGCCGAGGGCGGTCAACCGTGTACTTGAGCACGAGCGACAACAGGCCCGCGGCCGCCATCGACCCAACAAGCACCGCGACGTTGAACCACTGCCCGGTCCGCCAGCCCCACACGGCCCCGCCTATCGCCACGAGAATCGGCAACACCACGGGCCCAAAGATCCACGACACGGTAACCATCAAGCTCGTCAGCGCGGCAGTGCGATTCCCGGCGAACCACTCAACGAGCGGGTCGTCGAGCAACCACAGGTCGTCCTGCTCTCGCACAGAGTCGAGCACAGCGAGGTAGCCGGCGACCCCTACTCCCATGACCACAAGCGCAGGCCACCATGCTCTTGCCACTCGCGCGAAGCCTGGACTCATTGCCCCACCTTATTGCTGGGATCAGCCCCTGAGGTCGCGACGCCGGTACGCCCACAGCCCAAGTGCGGCGAGCACCACGGCCTCGGTCATCAGCACAGCCAGCGCAGTCCAGTCAATGCCGTTGTCAAGGGGATACCCGTGGAGCAGCCAGTAGAACGGAGAGATCTTGGCGAACCATTCGAGATCCGGATTGACGCCAACGAACGTGTTGATTGCCCAACCCGCAACGGCAACTCCGGTTCCACCCCAGATCGCCGCGCTGTGCTTGCCCATCAGCCCACCAAAGAAGTACGCGGATGCCCCGATCATCAGCCCCAGCGCGGTCAACATCACCGCTGCGGCCGCGATGTTCCCCACGTCCATGCCCAGATTTGCGACAGCGCTGCCCAGCGTGATTCCAACAAACAGAATCACCCCAACCACCATGGCAAGAATGACCATCGCCGCGAGCTTCCGCAGCGCGATCGCCGCGCGCGACATCGGCACACTCAGCAGCACCCCAATGGTGCGCAGCTTCTCTTCGCGCACGAGCGCCGCCCCTGCCCCAATCACCACGATCGAGATCATCAGCGGCCCATAGATTGACATTGCCTCGCCGTGATACCAACCTGTTGCCGTCGTATAGTCCGCGTAACCGATCATCGCGAGCAGAGCGTCGGGCATTGAATCCACGACGTCGCCGAGCGTGTCCCCCAAAGCCTTGAACATGGGCCCCATGGCGACGAGGAACAGGAAGAAGCTGCCGCCGGCGATCACCGTGATGGAGCGCTGATCGCTCAGCGACTTGGTGATGATGCCGCGCGTGGAACCCTTGCCTTGAAGTCGCGTCAGGATCGCGCCGAGCCGCTCGTTGCGCTTGAGCCGCTCCATGATCGATACGTGCCCGCCGCCCGCGCGCAGGTCGCGCCGCAACAGCCCCCACCAGCCAAGCAGCGCAAGGGCGATGCTGATGCCGGCGAGCACCGCCATGGGCGCCCAGTCCACGCCGTTGATCATCGGCTGCCCGGCGTCGATGTAGTACCAGGGGAAGATCTTTGCCGCGTCCTCCCAACCCGCGAACAGCGGCAGCAGGCCGGCGGCGAGGAAGGAAACAACAACAAAACCCGTAGCAATGCCCGACGCTGTGGACCGGTTGCCGGTTCCCGCACCTATCGCGAGTGCGACGGCTCCGTAGAAGAGCGACACCACGGTCGTCTGGACGGTCGCGGCACCCAGATCCAGCCCGCTGGCATCCGCGCCGGAGAGCTGCGCGGCCGCCTCATACGAGACCCAGGTCGCCACCGCGCCAAGCACCATCAACGTCAGCAAGCCGGCCGACTTTGACCACAGCAGGCGACTGCGGCTGCGGGGAGCGCTCGTGAGAACGTTCATGGTGCCGTCGCGCTCTTCGCCCGCGATCGCTGAAGCGCCAATCGACAGCGCGAGGCCCGCGAACACAAACGGCGCGAGGAAGCTGAACATGGTGCTGAACATCAGCCCGGTGGTGCCGGAGTCCCTGGTGATTCCCAGCATCGCGATCATCTCGTCTGGCATCTGCTGCAGGTAGGTGTCCGCCTCGTCGACCCCCGAGTACGCCCACAGGCCCATCCAGACAACGAGGAACAGCGACACGACGGCGACGGTGACGCCAACCCAACGGTCGCGGATCGACTTCAGATAGAGGGAGCGCAGCATCACGCAGCGTCGCCTTCTGCGGCGTTACCTGCGCCGCCTGCGTCGGCCGCGACCGTCTCGTCCCTGTAGAACTCAAGGAAAATCTCGTCGAGGTCAACGCTCGCGGTGTTGAGGGACAGCACACCAAGGTCGGTGGCGACCTTGAGCAGCGGACCCATTGAACCCTCGTAGCGCGCCGTCACGGTGGAGCCCTCTACCTCGGCGTCGTGGACGCCCTCGATGCCGTCAAAAGCGGTCGCCGCGACAGGCGCTGGGAACTCGAGGGACACTCGGCGCAACGACTTTTCGTGGAGATCGCTCATGCGTTCAACAGCGATGAGGTGGCCGCGCCGGATGAAGCCAACGCGATCCGCGACGCGTTCAACTTCGCTCAGCGTGTGCGAGCTGAGAAAGACAGTGTTACCAGCGGTGACGTGCTCTCGCATGAGGGTGTGGAACTCAAGCTGAACGAGCGGGTCAAGGCCCGTGATGGGCTCGTCGAGGATGACAACTTGCGGGTTGTGCATGAACGCGAGGATCAGCCCAACCTTTTGACGGTTGCCGCTTGAGTAGTCGCCGACCTTCTTGTCGAGGTCCGCGCCAAAGCGCTCGGCGATCGCGTCAACGCGCGCCCAATCCACACCGCCCCGCAGGTTCGCCATGTACTGGATGGTCTGCTTGCCGGTGAGGTTTGGGTAGAGCGCGAGGTCTGAGGGCAAGAAGCCAAGGTGACGACGGATCTCCACCGCGTCCTTACGAGAATCGAGCCCGAGTACGCGACACGACCCCAGCGTCGGGCGAATCAAATCGAGGATTGAGCGAATCGTGGTGGACTTTCCTGCGCCGTTTGGGCCAAGGAAGCCAAAGATCTCGCCGCGCTCAATGGTGAGCGAAACGTCCTCGACGGCGGTGAAGTCGCCGAACTTCTTGGTGAGGTGGTCAACCTCGATTGCCGGTGCGTCGGTCATGGTGTCCTCGTTCCCAACTCGTCGTTCATGCGTGCCATAACAGCGGGCCATTCCCGCTGAAAGAAGCGCGCCATGTCTCCCATTTCGGTGATTCTCTCTGGCCTGGCGTTTGGCAGCACTGCCGCCCCAGCGTCGGCCAATGCCGCTATCGCCGCGATTCGCTCGCCCTCTGCCTCCATGAGGCGAGACCACGCTCCGGGCGGGATTTCGTAGTACGCGGAGCGTTCGCCTGGCACGCGTACGCGGTCCAGCAGCCCGACGCTGTGCAGAGATCGCACGTGCGTTGAGACGGATCCGGCGCTGAGTTTGAGCTCGCGGCCGATGCTCGCTTGGCTCTGGCGAGCGGGGTCGCAGACCATCAGAAAGCCGATGATGAGGCCAGCCGCGTGGACAAATCCCACGGCCTCCCAGTACGCGCCAACGCGTGCCGCGTAGTCCCGCTGAGCGTCGGTCATCGACATGTTTTCAACCATATCTGAAATTACTGAAGTTGCAAGGGGGCGCATGTTCACCCGCTGTTGCACACCCGCGGTAGTCATGCTCGCCTAGCCATGCCACGATGGGCGCATGCCTGACAGCATCGACGTTACTGACGCCGCACCGATGCCCAAACCAGCCCCTGGCGAGAACCCTGAGTTGGACTCTGAGGAGACCTTCGCAATGCCGGTGGTTGTTTCTGGTGACTCGGTCGTGCCCGCGGCGCTGCCCGCGGATCGGTTCCTTGACCGCGAGCTCTCGTGGCTCGCGTTCAACGAACGCGTGCTGGAACTCGCAGAGGACGCTTCCACTCCTCTGCTCGAGCGCGCGCGCTACCTGTCGATCTTCGCCTCAAACCTCGACGAGTTCTTCATGGTTCGCGTTGCCGGCCTGCGCCGCCGCATCGCTGCCGGATTCGCCGTGCCGAGTGCCACGGGCATGAGCCCAACGCGACTCGTGGAGGCATTGACGGAGCATGCGCACGAGCTGATGGACCGGCATGCGGCGGTGTTTATGGAGCAGGTGCGGCCCTCGCTAGCGGGCGAGGGCATCCACATCGTTCGCTACGACGAGCTTGGCCAGGCCGAGCAGGACCGCCTACGCAAGCTTTACCGCTCGCACATCTTCCCCGTGCTGACACCCCTCGCCGTTGACCCCGCGCACCCCTTCCCCTACATCTCCGGGCTGTCGCTCAACCTCGCGGTGGCGATTCAGGATCCCGACACGAGCAAGGAGTACTTCGCTCGTGTGAAGGTGCCGGAGACTCTGCCTCGCTTCATCTCCGTTGACGCTGCGGGGCATGCCCAGCAGATCACCGACGCGTCCGCGCTCTCCGACGAACCGCGCTCATTCGTGCCGATCGAGGACGTCATCGCCGCGCACCTTGACTACCTCTTCCCTGGAATGAAAGTCGTCAACCACTTCACCTTCCGCGTCACTCGCAACGAGGACGTTGAGGTGGAAGAGGACGACGCCGAGAACTTGCTGAAGGCCATGGAGCGCGAGCTGCTGCGCCGGCGGTTTGGGCCGGCCGTGCGGCTCGAGATCGCGGAAGGCGTCTCGACCGCCACCGGCGAATTGCTGGTGCGCGAACTTGGCATCTCCGACTACGACGTGTTCCGCCTGCCCGCACCGCTTGACCTTACGGGGTTGGACCTCATCGCGGACCTTGACCGCCCGTCGCTGCAGTTCCCAGCGTTCCGGCCAACGACGCACCACGCGCTGGCCCCCGTTGAGAGCGCCCAAGAGCAGAACATCTTTGACTCGATCTCCAGGGGCGACGTTCTGCTGCACCACCCCTATGACTCGTTCTCGACGTCCGTCCAGGCATTCTTGGCGCAGGCTGCGCTTGATCCGCGCGTGCTCGCGATCAAGCAGACGCTTTACCGGACCTCTGGCGACTCGCCCATCGTTGACGCCCTCATCGAGGCTGCGCGGAACGGCAAGCAGGTGCTCGCGTTGGTCGAGATCAAGGCGCGGTTCGATGAGCAGCGCAACATCTCATGGGCGCGAAAGCTTGAGGAGTCCGGCGTTCACGTTGTCTACGGACTCGTTGGACTCAAGACCCACTGCAAGTTGTCCCTGGTGGTGCGCCAAGAAGACGAGGGTCTTGTTCGCTATTGCCACATCGGCACCGGCAACTACCACCCACGCACGGCTCGCCTCTATGAGGACTACGGCCTGCTGACTCGCGATGCCGAGGTTGGCTCCGACGTTGCCAAGCTGTTCAACCAGTTGTCCGGCTACGCGCCCAAGGCGAAGTTCCGGCGACTGCTCGTGGCGCCAACGGCGTTGCGCTCCGGGCTCATCGCAAGGATCGACGCCGAGGCAGACCGAGCGCGTGCTGGCCACGATGCGTGGGTCAAGTTCAAGGTCAACTCCGCTGTAGACGAGCGTGTGATCGACGCGCTGTACCGGGCGTCTCAGGCTGGCGTCTCCGTGGAGCTCGTTGTGCGCGGAACCTGCGCCCTGCGGCCCGGCGTGCCGGGGCTTTCCGAGAACATTCGCGTGCGCTCCGTTCTAGGCAGGTTCCTTGAACATTCCCGCATCTACGCCTTTGGCAACGACGGCACACCAGAGGTGTTCATCGGGTCCGCGGATCTCATGCACCGAAACCTTGACCGACGCATCGAGACCCTGGTCTCCATCGCGGAACCAGATCAGGTTGCCACCTTGATCGAGAACATAGACCTCGCGATGTCCGATGAGGTCGCGGCATGGGATCTTGGGCCTGACGGTCACTGGACCCGGCGGGCGTGGGCGGAAGACGGCTCACACCTCACGGATATTCAGAAGATCTACATCACCCGTCAGCCCAAGCGCAGGGCAATCCGCAAGTGACGCGAGTTCTCACCCCTGCCACTGTGGTCGCGGCGGGAGCGCTCGTATGGCGAATCCGGGACGGCGAACTCCAGGTCCTTGCCGTGCACCGGCCCCGCTACAACGACTGGTCGTGGCCAAAGGGAAAGCTCGCCAAAGGCGAGACGCTGCCGCAGTGCGCGATCCGCGAGGTTGCGGAAGAGACCGGCAAGCAGATCGTGCTTGGCCAACCGTTGCCAACGCTGCGCTACCCGGTAGGCGCCGGGCTCCAGAAGGTTGTTCGTTACTGGGCTGCGCAGGTTTCCTCGAACGAGTCGCGCGCAGTCAAGGCGCGCCCACCCGTCAAGACCGCTCCCAAGCATGAGGTGGACAGGGTGCGCTGGCTGACCGTGGAGCAGGCCCAAGCGAAGATCACCTTCCCTGACGACCTTCGGCCTCTGGAAGTGCTTGCGGAACAACACTCACTTGGCCGCCTCGATACGCGTGCCTTCGTCCTCGTACGGCACGCCCGCGCCAAGCGTCGGCGCGCCTGGTCTGGCGAGGAAGAGGCGAGGCCGCTGACCAAGTCTGGGGCGCGTCGGGCAAACGCGATTGTGCCGCTCATCGCCGCCTTTGGAGTGACCCACGCAGCGTCTTCCCCTGCCACTCGGTGCATCCAAACCATGGAGCCGTATGCCGCGGCGGCAAAGCTCAACATCAAGACGATCGAGGCGCTCACGGAGCCCAAGCATGCTGAAAAGCCGTTGCAAACGGCCGGGGTGCTGGTCAACTTGTTGAGCAAGGGCGGCAATCGCGCGGTGTGTGTTCACCGGCCAACGTTGCCCACCATTGTGGAGATGGTGAGGGCATCTACCAGGCCATATACTCGCGGAGCGCTACCTCGCAAAAACCCGTATTTGCCTGCAGGTGGGGTCCTGGTGGCGCATGTGATCGACACCGAATCCGGTCCGCGGTCTGTGGCAATCGAGACGCACCTGCTGCAGGTGCATCCGTAGTTAGGCGACCGCGGCGGTCGTGGCGGTGCAATGAGGCGATCGCGGCGGTGAGGCGACGCCGGGCCGGTTGCACCTGACGGCGCGAAGGCCGCTCGGAGCGGCTGAATTTGGAGCCCGGGGCTACGCAGCCCGACGTCGCATACAAGCCTACGCGCTCGTTGATTCCCAAGGGTCCCTGGGGCTGATGTGACAGGTGTGACTCGAAGTGCCCCCTTTTGAGTCACATGGGCCCCACCTGTCCCAAGGACCCTTGTTTGTCAACGGGGTGTGGGTTAGTCGAGCTTGTTCTCGCGCCACAGTGCGGCGCAGCGCTCAAGATCCTCGCCGGTGCGGAGCAGCTGAGCCGCACGCAGCGTCGTGCGGTGCGCGCGTTCATCCGCGTGGCCCTCGTCAGTCTGCGCCTCGAACGCGGCACCCGTCGCGACCACGCGGCAGAAGGCCCCCGCTCGTTCCATAGCTACCGCGAGGTCGCCGGCGAAGACGCCGTGGAGGATCGCATCCGCAAGGCGCTTGACCTCTTCCGGTCCGGGCGGGTCCGCGACGCCAGCGATCGCATGCCGAACGTGGGCCGCGTGGACGCCCTCGTGATACGAGCGCGCAACCGCCTCAGCGTCCCGCGTCACCCACTCCCGGATCATGTAGAGCCGCCACAGCGCGCCCGGAAGGGTGTGTGCGTCTGCCTTTGACCACATCATCGCGACGGTATCGACGCCCTCCTCATCGACGAGGCGCACAAGGCGCGCGACGAGTTCTGCGTCGTGGCTCTCGCGCGCCTGGCCAACGATTGCTGCGGCAGATTCGTGCGCGATCAGAGCGCGTTCAGCGGGATCGATGTCGCCGACGAGTTCGTCGGCGAGCTCCATGTCCAGCATCGCCGGCCGGCGGTAGCGGTGCTCCACCATCTATTCGGCCTCGTCGAACGTGAGCGAGACGGAGTTGATGCAGAAGCGGTCGCCGGTGGGCGTCTGCGGGGCATCAGGGAACACGTGGCCAAGGTGCGAATCGCACGACGCGCACCGCACCTCCGTGCGCACCATCCCGTGGGTGTTGTCCTCACTCAGGGTCACGGCGTCGTTGTCCATGGCCTCATAGAACGACGGCCACCCGCAGTGAGAGTCAAACTTGGTGCCCGACGTGAATAGTTCAGCGCCACACGCGCGGCACTTGAAGACGCCCGAGCGCTTCTCATCGAGGAGCGCGCCGGTCCACGGCCGCTCGGTGGCGGCCTCGCGAAGCACCGCAAACTCAAAGTCGTCGAGTTGGGCGCGCCATTCGGCGTCGGTCTTGATGATCTTGTTGGGAGACATGGGGACTCCTTTCGCGTCCAGCCTACGCGGGGACGGTTGCCCGGCGCCCAGGGGGGATGGGGCGCCGGGCAACCGCTACTTCACCCGAGTGGCCGCTCGGCAAGCGCGCCGCGCGGTCACACCATGAATACGCAATCGCGGCGCTGTTTGTTCCCGCCACGCCGCCGCGTGTGCCCGGAATGGGTGCTGAGGGTCGCGAAACGGAGTTTTGGCGACACTCAGCACCCACAAACGTTGGGGGTGACAAGGAACCCCAATGACCGCCCGACGCTGTGGCCGCGTGCTCCAGTCAGGTGCCATTTTGCAACGCGAACCTTGCGATAAAACAATTAGGAAATGCCAACTTTGCATTTATATGAATATCGCAAGAAATGCTTTTCTGGGCCCATTACTGGGGTTATCGTTGATATCAGACCCGCTTCCTGAGGAGGAATCATGGCCACCATCATCGGACTACCGATCGTCTCGTCCTGCTCGGTCGACACATGCGGCTTCAACCACGAGCACGGTTGCCACGCTGGCGCGATCAACGTCTCCGCCACCGCGGACGGAACGCACTGCGCTACCGCCACCCACACAGACACCCCTGCTGGCCGCGAGGCCCTTGCCGCCGTTGGCGCATGCTCACGCACCGATTGCATCCATAACGAGGCCATGACCTGCACCGCAGACGCGATCGACGTTGGCGCGGACTTCAACACCGCACACTGCCTCACCTTCGCAAGCGCCTAACCGCGCCAGCTGCAGGTGTGATGACAGCACCCGCGGCGCACCAACACCCGGGGTATGACTACGGCTTCGCCGTGACACACTGACGCGCATGAAGCGCGCCTCCGTTCTGGGCATCGGCCCCGCAGAATGGCAGCACTCCTGGGATGGGCTACGAGCGATTTCCTCGCTCATGGTGGGCTCGGCATTGTTCGGCCTCGCTTTTGGCGCGCTCGTCCGCGACGCGGGCATCAATCCGTGGGCGGGCCTGTTCGGCACCATGACCGTCGTAGCGGGCGCGTCCCAGATTGCCATCGTCGAGTCAGTACGAGCGGGCGCCCCCGCGATCGTCTCGATCCTCACGGCCATCCTCATCAACGCCCGATTCGCCTTGTACTCCGCAGCCCTCGCGCCGTTGTGGTCCGCGTTCCCCCTCAAGTGGCGAATGGGCCTCGCCTACCTCATGACGGATCAATCCGCCGTTGTCGCGCTCCGCGAGCGCGACGAGCCCGACCCCATCCGCCGACGCTGGTTTGCCTTGGGCGCCGCCCTTCCGTTTGTGCTGGTGTGGGTTCTTGGCACCATCGTGGGGCTGATTCTTGGCCCGGTAATCCCGGCGGCGTGGCAAGTGGGATTCATCGTGCCGTTGATGTTCATCGCGGTACTCGTCCCGGGCCTCCAGAGGCCTGCAGAGCTCGTGACTATTGCCGGCGCAGCAGCGGTTGTTCTTCTGGGACACACCTGGCCATTCGGCCTCAACGTGTTCGTTGGAATCATCGCCGGAATGATCGCGGGGGCGAGCTTTGAGGCTTGGCAAGAGAAGCGTCGGGCAGGCGCGGCCGCAACCACAGCGCAACCGGAGCCACCAGAACTACCGGACCCAGCGGGAGACGTGCCATGAGCATTTGGCTGATCTTTCTGTTCGCCGCGATCGGCACCTATTTGATCCGCATCAGCGGAGTTGTGCTGCTCAAGGACGAGGAGCGCATTCCGGCCCCCGTTCGGCGTGCGCTGCGCATGGTGGGCCCCGCGGCGATGGGCGCTATCATCGTCAACTCGCTGTTCCTTGACCACCAGGAGTGGCGAGAGTTTGGCGCGTGGCACATCGCCGCGGCCGTCGCGATCGGCGTTGCGCTCTGGCGCCGCAGCCAAGGTTGGTCGATGCTCGCGGGCGCTGTCGCGTTCGCGGCTCTCATCGCTGCGGGTCTGTGACCCCTGTCGAAAATCTCGCGGCGCATTCGTGGAGATGGCATGGTGGGGAAATGCCCCACGGAAGGGAACGACATGACTCAGTACCTGCTCACCGTGCATCACGACTACAACAAGCCGGCCAATGACGCCGATCTTGAGGCGTACGGCGACGTCGCCAAGTTCAACGAGACCATCACGGACGTACAGGTGTTCGGCGGCGGCCTTGAGGCCCCCCACACCGCGACCGTTGTCGCCAACCGCGACGGCCAGATCGTCATGACCGACGGCCCGTACCTCGAGACCAAGGAATCCGTTGGTGGATTCTGGATCATCGACGTGCCGGATCTCGACGCCGCGCTGGAAATCGCCGGCCGAGCCACCACCGCATGCAAGGCACCCGTTGAGGTGCGCCCCTTCGAGTCTGAATAGGACCAACACCATGACTCAGTACCTCTTCAGCGTGGTCCACGACTACGTCAACAACCCGCCCATCGCAGATCCCGTCGCGGACGCGGCGATGTACGAGCGCGTTGGCGCCTTCAACGAATCCATCAAGGATCAGATCGTCTTCATGGGCGGCCTGCATGCGCCTGACGCTGCCACTACGTGCAACATCGCGAACGGCGAAGCCATCGCCACGGATGGCCCGTACACCGAGTCCAAGGAGATCATCGGTGGCCTGTGGGTCATCGAGGCTGCCACGCACGATGAGGCCGTGGAGTTGGGCAAGCGTGCGTCCGAAGCATGCGGCGGCATGGTCGAGGTGCGCCCCTTCCAAGGCGTCTGATGCCCCTGTTCCTCATCGCCGCGCAGGACCGCGCGGACTCGCCATTCAACAAGCTCGCGGACCATCAACCCGTCTGGCAAGAGCTCACTGAGTTGGATGACGAGCTCCGCGCGGCCGGCGCGTTTGTCTTCTCGCGAGGCTTGCAGCCGCCCGACGCTGCGGTCACCTTTCGCGCTGAGGACAGCGGCGAGGTGGTCGCGTCGGCAGGTCCGTATGCGCCAACGACGCTCGGTGGGATGTGGATCATCGACGTGGCGGATGAGGCGACCGCCCGGGAGTGGGCGCGGCGGTGCGCGGCGGCGCATCGGTGCGATGTTGAACTGCGGCCGTTCCAGCCGCATGTCTCCGACTACGTCGAGGGGGCGTCGTGATTGCGGACGGGGCGATGAACACGGCGGAGGCAGCGGCAGTCGAGAAGGCGGCGGCCATTGATAAGGCAACCGAAGTGTTCCGCCTCGAGCGAGGCCGCGCCGTGGCGACGCTCGTCCGCATGCTGGGGGACATCGATGCCGCGGAAGAGGCCGTTCAGGACGCGTTTGTCCGCGCCCTTGAGGTCTGGCCGCGGGACGGGATCCCGCCGTCACCGGCCGGGTGGATCGTGACGACGGCCAAGAACCGCGGAATCGACGTTGCCCGGCGAGAGTCAACGCGCGAAGCGCGCTACGCGGGCCGCGCCATCATCGAGGGTGAGGATGGGACTGAACGGGACCCAGCGTCGGGCATTGCGGAGCGGCTCGATGAGCCGCTCGACGACGACCAGCTGCGCCTCATGTTCACGTGCTGCCACCCGGCGCTGGGGCTTGAAAGCCAGGTGGCGCTGACGCTGCGGCTCATCGCGGGGCTTGAGACGCGGGATATTGCGCGCGCGTTCCTCACGCCTGAGGCGACGATGGCACAGCGGCTCACGCGAGCCAAACGCAAGATTTCGGCGGCGAACATTCCGTACCGGGTGCCGAGCGCGGAGGAGCTGCCGGAGCGCGTTGGCCCGGTGCTCGCGGTGCTCTATTTGGTGTTTAACCAGGGCTATGGCGAGGCGCAAGCGGATGTGCCTGACCTGAGCCGCGAGGCGATTCGCCTCACTCGCGAGCTGTCGCGCCAGCTGCCTGATCTTGAGGCGATGGGCCTGCTCGCGCTCATGCTCCTGACAGAGGCCCGACGCCCCGCACGCTTTGGCCCGAGCGGAGAGATCGTGCTACTCGCCGACCAAGACCGGCGGCTGTGGGACGCCGGGCTATCGCGCGAAGGGCGTGGCATCATCGCGGGTTGCATGGTGCAGCGGCGGCCAGGGCCGTATCAACTGCAGGCGGCGATTGCGGCCGTGCATTCGATGGCACCGGACTTTGAGCGCACGCCGTGGGATCAGATCCTCGCGCTCTACGACGAGCTGTTTGCGCTGCAGCCAACCGCGATCGTTGAGCTCAACCGTGCCGTTGTTGTTGCCGAGGTGCATGGGCCGGAGCGGGCCTTGTCGATCGTGGATGGGCTGCCGCTTGAGCGGTATCACCTGTGGCATGCGACGCGCGCGAACTTGCTCGGCCGGCTCGGCCGTTCCGCAGAGTCGCGGGAGGCGTATCTCGCGGCCGCGGGTCTCGCTCCTACTCAAGCGGAGCGTGACTTCCTGCTGCGCAAGGCGACGTGACGGACATCCCGGCCGCCCATCCGGCGGCAACAGTTGCCACGGCGAAGGCGCTCGTCGCGGAGCAGTTTCCGGAGTATGCCTCGCTCGAATTTGGAGAACTCGCTTCCGGCTGGGACAACGCCATGATCCGTCTTGGCCCCAACCTCGCCGTGCGGATGCCGCGAACCGAGGAGGCCGTGGGATCGCTCATGAAGGAGCGCGAGTTGCTCGGCCGCCTAGGACATGCCTGGACGTTTGCGTTCCCGCGTGTTGTCGGGGAGGGGGAACCCGGGCATGGCTACCCGTGGCCATGGAGCGTGATCACATGGCTCGATGGCACGATCGCCGCGACCGCGCCGCTGTCGGTTCGCGGGGCGGCAAGCCTTGGCGAGGCGATCGCGCAAATTCACGAACCTGCTCCACCGGACGCGCCTTACAACGACGAGCAGTCGCTGCCCATGGACGGACGCGCGGCATCCGTCGCACAGTTGCTGGAAATGCTCAAGGACCAGGAGGGTCCCGGCGGCGAGCGCATCGACGTCGCGGCTGCAGAGCGCATCTGGGAGCGAGCGATGGCCGCGCCAGCGCCTACCCACTTTGTGTGGTCCCATGCGGACCTGCATGGCTTCAACGTGCTCTCAGGCCCAGGGGGCTCATTCGCGGGCATCATCGACTGGGGCGACATGGCGGCCTGTGATCCCGCCGTCGACGTGGGATACACCTATTCAATGACCGACGTCGCCGGCGTCACGGCCTTGATCGACGCCTATCGCGCGCTGCGCCTAACGGATCCGACCTTCGAGGACCGCGTCAAGGGCGTCGCGTTGCACAAGTGCCTCCAGCTCACCTCGTGGCCAAGGCCCACCACGGCCATGTGCGGCTGGCGCGGGCTCGTGGCACTCGGGGTGGCGCGGACAGGCTGATAGCGTCGGCCCATGACGAGCGCGTGGCAACTGGCACGAGTGCTGGTCGCGGCCCTCATGCTCGCGGCGATCGCGAATGACTTGCGGTCTGCGATCAGCGGCGGAACGTTCGTCTTCTGGAACTTCTTTGGCTACTTCACCATCCAGAACAACCTGATCGGCGCGGCGGCGCTCCTCATCGCTGCACCTTTCACCGGCCGCGAGCGCGCCGCGTGGATCGAGTACTTGCGGGCGTGCGCAACGACGTACCTGGTAATCGTGGTGACGGTCTACTGGATCCTGCTCGCACCCACGAGCGAGGACAGCCCGTGGACGTGGACCAACCTGGTGCTTCACGGGGTGTCCGGGCTGGCGCTGCTCGTTGACTGGCTGGTTGAGGGTCCGCGGCGCACGCTGCCGCTGCGGACCGTATGGATCGTCATGGCGTACCCAACGGTGTGGCTCGTGGTGGTGCTCATCCGCGGCGCGACCGACGGCTGGTTCCCGTACCCGTTCCTCGACCCGGCGAATGGCTACGGGGCCATCGCGATCGTCATCGCGGGCATCTTTGTTGGCGGCATCTCGGTGGGCGCGGCGCTGTTCAAGTCCACGCGCTGGCGCGCGATTGGTCCGTCCGCCGCATGAGCTTCGACACCGTCCCTCCTCCGGCCCACGCGTCTATCTCGCTTATGGCTGCGCGCGATCTCGTTGCGGCGCAAGCGCCCCAGTTCGCGCACCTGCCGCTCTACGGACACTTTGAGGGGTGGGACTGCGCGATGTTCCGCCTTGGCGACTCGCTCGCGGTACGGCTGCCGCGCACCGCGGATGCCGTGCGCTTCCTGCTCGCGGAGACGCGCTGGGTTCCGGAGCTGGGCGCCAACTGGGACTTCCCGCATCCCGAGTTCCCCTTTGTTGGCACGCCCGGTGCCGGGTATCCGTGGCCCTGGGCGATCGTGTCGTGGCTGCCGGGCGACATGGCGGTTGATTTGCCTTTGCTCGCTTCGGAAGGCCCGACGCTGGGGCGGGCTCTGGCTCAGGTGCACCAGTTGGCGCCGGCAGAGGCGCCGCTAAATGACGAACAGTCGGTTCCGATGGCCGCTCGCGAGGAGAAGGTGCTCAAGCGGATAGGCGTGCTGGCTTCGCGGGGTGGACCGCGCGGTGAGCGGCTTGACGCTGACGCGGCTCTTGTTGTTTGGGATGCCGCGATGGCCATGCCGAATCCTTCGCGACTCGCGTTCGTGTGGTCTCACGGAGATCTTCACGGCGGGAACGTGCTGTCGCTCGACGGAGTCTTTGGCGGCATCGCGGATTGGGGGTCAATGGCGGCGTGCGATCCGGCCGTTGACCTTGGGTTCGCGTATTCCCTGATGCCCGCGGACGGTGTGGACGCGATGCTTAAGGAGTACGGCCGCGTCACAGGTCGTGTCGACGATGACCTCTTGGCGCGAGTACACGGCATTGGGCTTGCGAAGGCCGTGGGAATCGCGATGAACGCGAAGCCGGTCACGCTCGCCATGGGCTGGCGTGCGCTGGGAGCCCTGGGCCTCGTGAGCTAGGCCCGGTGCGTTAGGCCCGGTGCGTTAGGGCTGGTGCGCTAGTGCCGGTTCGCTAGGTGGTTGCTCTTTGGTGCCATCGAGCCCCGCCCCAAACGCGAATGCGGCAAGGCCGAGGAGAAACAGCACCGCGCTCGCCGGGTAAAACACCGCGGGTGCCACCGCAACCATGAGCGCACCGGCGCCGAGCCAGATCCACTCCCTGCCAGGCAGCAGGGTGGACAGCCAAACCACGACCAAGCCGACCATGCCAAGCGCGGTGAGCAGGATCAGGATGAACTCCGGGTTAGGGTCGCCGTTCTGCATGAAGGTCAGCGCGTCAATCGCCTCAATGGTGGCGAACACGCGAATGGCCCAACGCGAGACGAGAACCCAAGTTCTGTTGGCTTGAGACTTCGCCATGCTTCCCCCTTAGAAGTGTCGTACTGGCTATGGCCACCCTACTCGCGCGGAGCGTCGGGCCGTCAAGCGCCAACGTGGGATCTACGGATACCGCAACGAAGCCGACGAAGTGCCGTGGCACGCGGCGTCGTGCCTGTACGTTGAGGCAGTCATGCTCCATGTTCCCGACTACGCGCCCATCGGCGCGGGCGTGCTCGCCGGTGCGCTCGTGGTGGGGGCATTCGCGCAGAGCCGCACGCGGTGGCTGCTTTGGGTAGCGCTGTGCGCAGTGATCGCTGCGATCTTGTGGCTGACGCTCGGACTCGCGTTTGGCGATGCAGGCGGGACTGGGCTCAACCTCACACCTTTCGACGAGATCCGGCGCGCTCTCCACAACGGCGGCTCCGGACACCTCAACCTGGTGGGCAACGTTGCGATGTTTGTGCCCGTTGGCGCGCTGGTCGCGTGGATTGCCCAACGCTGGCGGGTGGCGGTCGCGACCGTCGTCGGCTTCTTGTTCTCCGTTGGAATCGAACTCACCCAGCTGGGCCTGGGGCGAGTCGCCGATGTGGACGACGTCATCCTCAACACAGCTGGCGCCATCCTCGGCGCGCTGCTCGCGGTCGCTTGGCGAGCAGCGTTTGCCCGCCGTATTGTCGAGGCATGACGAACGAACCCAAGTGGGGCTACGCCCCTATCCCCGGCGAGAAGTCTTGGCCCGTCACGCTCATGCTCGTGGTGTGGATGCTTTGCACCATCGGCATAGTCGTGGCGGCAATCGCCGGTGCGGGAGCGCCAACGCTGTGGGTGCTCGTCATTCTGAATGTCGCCGCGCTGGCAGCGCTTGTAATCCTGGGCGTTCAGCGTCGCAAATACCTCCAGCGGCTCGCCACCGGCGAGATCCAAAAGCGAGAGCCGTGGAGTGGTGCCGACAACCTGCCTTCGATTTGAAACACGCCGATCGCGGCTAGTCTTATCGCCGGGGCCTCTAGCTCAGTTGGTAGAGCAGCGGACTTTTAATCCGCGGGTCGTGGGTTCGAGCCCCACGGGGCCCACCTGGTAGATGAGTGTTCTGTGGTGGGTGCATGGGTGTGGATCGAGGGAAATCCCGTCCAAAACCCGTCGGGATGGCTTACTTGTGCTCGAAACCTTCTCGCGACACACGACCCAGTTGGGTGCCGCCTGCTTTGCGAAATGAGCGACCGGATAGTTGTGCGCACATGCACGGCGGCATTAGTCTGCATTTTGGGCGCGCTTGCCGCGCTTCGACATAGTGGTCTGAGGGGGTTGCGTGAGCAAGAATACGGTTCTCTTTGGAGCGGTCACCGTAGGCATGATCGGCCTGATGCTCTCTGGTTGCGCGGATCCGAGTGCCAGCGATGCATCGCCCACCCACGCCGCTGCGCAGGTGATAGCAACTCCGGACCCCACCGCCATCGAGGCTGAAGCAAACGCGGCGGGTTCCGCCCTATCACCAACATACGACGAACTGTCCGAGATGGAAGGCTTCGATAGCGGCGGTCTCCTCCCTGGCACTACCGATCTGGAGATCTATTGGCATGGCCCGCTTTCACCGGAGGCGCGCGCCAGTATCGAGCGCGCGAACGAACGCGGCCAGCAGGTCCATGTCGTCGAAGTAAAGTACACGTCACAGGAAATCTGGAACTTCGCCACCTCCCTTGCGCGAGCACTTGAGGCAGAAGACATCGCGCTCGCGAGTTTCGGCACCAACCGCGCTAACGACGAGATCTCGCTTTCGGGCCCAGTCCTGTCCAACGATGCGCGCCTTCAAGAACAGGTCATGACCATCGCCGCCAAGGTGATTCCAGACGACATTTCCATAACGTTTGTGCCGGTCGAACTGGATGGGGTCACCTATGACGCCCGGCATTCCGATACCGGTAACCCAACTATCGGTGGAGAACTCGACATTGATGGCAGCGCATGTACCGGAGGTCTGGGAACCAATCGCGCGGGGTACGGCGACTACCTCCTTACCGCTGCACACTGTGTGGACTTTGCGAACAGTGTCACAGTATCCATTCCAGGCAACAGCCATTCCGGATACAGCACCTTTACGCCGACGCTAGTTGGTTCGCCAAATTCGCTCGGTGCGTCAGGCTACCAAGTAGATGCCACTCTAGTTTCGTATGTTTACGACGGCGCTTCGATCGACGCGCAAATGTTCTATGGTGACGCGAGAAGTAACTGACCTTTCGGAGCGCACACGTACTGGGGTGCGAGTACTCCGCATGACCGTTGCCGCCATACTGGGACTCGCCGCAGTCCTGGCGATGAGCGGCTTTCAGACGTTCAACGACCACGTGCTAAGCGGTGGTCTTGTGGGACGCTACTACTGGTTTGATGGGTCCGCGAGCGCGGCGCTCGAAAACCGAACCTACTCCGCGAAATGGTCGTGGGGAAACGCGACATCGCTCATCGCACTCGGAGAAACGACGGCGTCTGCTAGTGCGACGTTTAGGGTCTACCAATCAAGCACCATCTTTGGAAATGGAGAGGGCTACTGCGCACGCGCTGTGCCAGCCAACACCTCTTGGGTCGAAGTGAACCCCGACGCGACGAACTGGAGTCGCGCCAAACTGGTGATCGGCAATGAAGCAGTATCGGGAGCGCCCGGTTGCGCTAACTCGTTGGGGATTGTGGAGCACGAGTTCGGCCACACCTTTGGCCTGGCTCACATTGGGTACAACGGGTGGGCAGTAATGAACGACTGGATTGCGGGGCGAACTGATATCACCGCCCCAACAGTCGACGATATCAATGGCATTCAGGATCTCTATTAGCGCGCGGGCGGCGTGTACTTCCGCCATGAAACGGGGCAACACCATGAAACACCGGAAGTCATCGGCCTTCTTGCTGGGGCTCGGCATGTTGTTCCTCGGGGGATGCAGCGCGGGAACGGCGACGGGTGCCGATGCCCCTCCCACCGCCGATGGAAGCACCTCACCGTCAGTCGTGGGCACCGTCGAGGACCCACTCGGCACCGTTGCGTTCGCGACCGACGATCCGGAGGTGTTCTTCGCATGGCGCAGCAGCGGGGACATCACGGCCATTGCGGAAGGAACTGTTACCGAGGTGAAGTACTCAACCGTCACGACGACGGAGGGCGTCGACGAGCCATTCTCCATGCGGTGGCCAACGACTGTTGTGACCCTCGACGTGAACTCCTCCGACGCGGACCTGCCGGGCACGATTCTTGTCAAGATCGGCGGTGCCTACCTCCCGGTCACTGACAAAGACGTGAAGGCCGGCGTCGACGCTCCGGTGACCAAAGACGGCGAAGTGGTCGCGTTCCAGATGCCCGGCGGCGGTGATCCCGCCAAAGTAGGGGACCACGTCGTCGTCTTTCTCCGGCCCACTACCGGCAGCGCGCGCAAGGTCGCGGACTACGTGGTGGCGGGGTCGTCGTACGGGTACTTTGTAGCTGATGACTCTCGGCGCGAATTCGTGCAGGCCGCCAGCAACCAAGTGGCGCTTAGCGCGGAACGCCTCAATGAGGTGCTTGCAGATTAGACGAACGGCGTAGGAGCCTCGCCACGGCGAAACATCCTAGCCCCGCGCCTCCGCCACGAACGCCTCGAACCGGTCCGCGTGGGACTCGTAGTCGCTGGGGTAGAGGTGGGCGTAGATGGAGTCCGTTGTGGACAGGCTCCCGTGACCGAGCCACCGGCTCACCTCGTAAGGCGGGAACCCCGCTGCCAGCATCAGGCTCGCGTACGTGTGCCGCAGGTCGTGGAACCGCATATCCTTCATCGCTAGAGCGCGGAGGGCAGGGCGGAGGTAGTTCCTCCGGAATGAGGCCACGTCGAAGACCCTGTCGAAGTCCACGACGTGCGTCCCCGGCATGCGCCCCGGCCACAGCAGCGCGTCCGGGTTCGCGCGGTTCGGGTGGGCGAACAGATACTCCCGCATCTCAGCAGTCAGAGCACGGTTCACGAGTGGAACCTCACGCGTGGAGCGCCGCGACTTGGGCGTGCCGACCTGCCACGCGCCGTCGATCCGCTGGAGAGTCTGGCGAACCTCCACGTGGCCCGCCTTGAGGTTCAGGTCGCGGACACGTAGGCCAGTGATCTCGGCGGCGCGGAGACCGGTGTACGCGGCGAAGCGGACGAGGAGGCCATACGGCTGGGCGACCGCGTCCAGATACGAGGCCAGGGTCTCCACTTCTGCCGGCGTCAAGAACACCGGGGCGAACGCGTGGGCGTCAGCGTTCTTGGGGAGGCGGATCGAGTCGCAGGGGTTGTACGAGATCAGCCGGTCGTCCTGGGCGTAGCGGAACGCCTTCTTCAGCGCGACGTAGCAGTGGTGGACAGTCTGCGGCGCGAGACCCTCGCCGTGGAGCGCTGTGACCCAGCCCTGCACATCGGCGCGCGTGACCTCGGTGACTTTGCGCTTGCCGAAGGTGGGCAGGACGCGGTTCCTGTAGATAGAGACGTAAGACCGGTGGGTGCGCTCCTTCAGTCCGGGGCGGGACGCCTCCAGCGAGGCCTCGACAACCTGCGTAACGGTCAACACGCGACGGACCAGCGGGGCAGTGGTCGCTCCCTCGGCGATCTGGTTCTCGACCTTCAGGGCGAACCGCTCCGCGTCGCGCTTAACAGTGAAGGTGCGCTGGCGGAACTTGTGGTCTGCACGCCAACGAACCTCGAACGCCTTCCCTCCGGCGCGGGTGACCTCTCGAACATTGGCCATCAGCGCACCGCCGTCCTGTCGTCGGGCGAGTAGCCGCATGTCTCGCACTGCATAGGTGCGCCGACCTCCCTGACGTACTCCTCCCGCTCGGCGGCACTCGTGGCGACCCATATGTTGAGCGGGGTGATCCACTGCGCGGCGTCGGGTGCGGCGGCAACCGCATCTTGCCCGTATCGCCCTAGGTGCTCGAAGCAGGCGACGTTGCCGCGCTGGAGACACATGAACAGCCAGGCGTCCTTCGTCATCACGCCACCGCCTTGTCGCGGTGCAGCAGGCGAGACACTGTCGAGGCGTGCCAGGTACCGCCGTGGGCTGTGGGCACCGCCTCCTCATTGAGCCGGGCGGCAATGCGCTTGAAGGACATGCCCAGCGCGCGGAGCTCGTACACCCGCGCCTCGGCATCCTTGGAGATTGCGCGCGGTCGGCCCAACTTCACGCCGCGCTCCTGCGCAGCCTTCAGCGCGACGGACGTGCGCTCGCCGATGGTCCGACGCTCCCACTGCGCGACGGCCGCCATCACGTTCGCGACCAACTCACCGCCTGGGGTCGTGGTGTCCACACCGACGTCGAGCGCGTTCACGGCCCAGCGCTGCTTGCGCGCCACGGCGAGCAGCCCGGCGAAGTCCTGCACCGAGCGCGAGAGCCGGTCCAACTTCGACACCAGGATGGCCTGTGCCTCGCCGCGCTTGAGTAGCCCTAGCGCCTCCTGCAACGCGGGCCGGTCGAGCGACTTGGCAGACAAGCCCTCGTCGCAGAGCCAGATCACGTCCCAGTCCTTCGCCTTCGCGTGGGCGGCTATCGCCTTGCGCTGGGCGGCGAGACCTAGCCCGCTCCTGCCTTGCTCCTCTGTGGACACTCGGGTGTATCCGATCACTGTTGTCACGTCGCGTTCCTTCCCTTGGCTGGCCTGACGTGAGACGGAATCGAACGCCAATACGGACGTTTTCGCTACTGCCCTCTCAGACCGGCCCGTAGGCCAGAGAACGCGCTGGGACTCAGCCCGCCCTAGCCGCGCTGTGGCTTCTCTGGCCGTAGGGCTGATTTCGCTGGGCTCCGTCACTGATTCACCTGCCCTGCCGCTTGGGACGGCGCATCGTGCGAGCCTCCCGAGCCTCCCGAGCCGCTCGCGCCTCTACCGCCTTGCTCGCGGCGTTCGCCGTCTCGTCTGCCGCACGCTGCTTCGCGGTTCGCTTAGGCGGCTTGGGGCGGGGTGTCACCTCTGGCGGGCCGTAGTCCGGGCGAGATGACTTCACTCGCGGCGGAGTCATGGAGACCGGCGCTTCCTTCTGTGGCGCTGGCGGCAGACCCTTCTTGGCGCGGGCGCGGTCGGCGTTGTCGCGGTCCATCGCGGCGTCCACCTCGGCTTGCCGCTCGAAGCGGTCCACAACCTCTGCATCCACAATCTGCCCCGGCTCCTCGCGGACGACCTCCGACACGACCGTGATGATCTCGGCGGCGTTCGATGGAGGGTTTCGATAGCGGCGGGCTCTTCCCTGGCACGTCCGACTTGAGCATCTATTGGCATGGCCCGCTCTCTCCGGAAGCGGAGGCGAGCATTGCGCGCGCTAATGAGCGCGGACAGCAGGTCCACGTCGTCGAGGTGAAGTACTCATCTGAGGAAATCTGGCATTTTGCCACCTCCCTGGCGCAGGCGCTCAGCACGGAAGGCATCTCCCTGAGCGGGTTCGCCACGAACCGCGCGAACGACGAGATTGCGCTCTCCGGCCCGGAATTATCAGTCGACGCTGACTTACAGGGACAGGTCCTGGCAATCGCGTCCCAAATCGTTCCCAACGACGTCGCCGTCACCTTCGTCCCGGCCGAAATTGACGGAGGCACCTACGACTCTCGGCACGCCGACAGCGGAAACCCCACTCCAGGCGGCGAGCTCGACATAGATGGTGACAAATGCACACAGGGCCTGGGGACTACCCGTGCAGGCTATGGCGATTATCTCCTCACCGCCGCACATTGCGTGGGTTTTGACAACGGTGTCGATGTAGATATTCCGAGCAACACCCATTCGGGCTACAGCACCTTCACCTCGACGTTATTTGGCGCGCCGAACACTGTGGGGAACCCAAGCCATCAAGTCGATGCGACCTTGATATCGTACGTTTACGACGGTGCCTCTATCGACGCAAAGATGTACTACGGGTCGAACACCACGAGCACGAAAATTGACATTGATGACACGGGCAATATCCCCTATGACACGCCGCTGTGTTCGTCGGGCTCAGCTACCGGTCTCAACTGTGGCTTCATGCGCACTGGGGGACAGTCCCGACAGTGCGCTTCGTCGAGCGGCGGGACTTGTGTGGCGTCGGTCGACATCGTGCGCGTTGATTCACCAGACGAGATCCTCATGTTCGGCGCCGGAGACAGTGGAGACCCCGTCTACTATCTCGATGGCGGACAGCGAATAGTGGTTGCGTTCGTCCAGGGCTACGGTGGCCCCGCGATCACGTGCGGCAGCGCGAACATCTACGACTCGACGTACCCTTGCTCCGAAGTGAACGGGCGTGTGTCACGTATCAAACAGCACTTTGCAGGTCATGAAGACGAACTCAGGCACCTGTGAAACGTCACAACGAAGGCTAGGTCGAGGCGACCTCGATGGCATGAAATATCTCTACCCGTGAGGTTGGTGACGCTGTGAATAGAACCATTGCAATCGGAGTCTTGGCCATAAGCGTCGCACTGTGCGCGGCCGCCTGCACTCCCGGCGAAACGGCTTGCGCAGCGGTCAGCGCCGACATTCCTGCGACTGCGCAAGCGGGCCAAACCGTCGAAATCGCGATGGCTGAACTCTTTTCGACGTGCAACGATGAGGGACAAGGATCGAACGTTGCTAGCGGCGACGTTACTCTCGAGTTAGTATCCGCGGAGGCCAGCGCGCAGGTGGTCGCTACCGGCACCGCGGATGTGAGCGACGATGGGACGGCACTTGTATCTGTCGCGATCCCCGATGACGCCTCGGGGACGCTTACCGTGATGTACGGCGACGCGCCACTGGGCACGGTGGCCATCGAAGACTAAAGGGCACGTGGGCCTCGCCCGAGAACGCGGCCCTCCTCGCTTGCCCGGCGTCTGGCCGTCGCGCAGGAGGCTGGCCCCACGGGGCCTACCTGGTAGATCTATGTGATCTCCTCGCTCACGAGGGATGACCGCCGTCTGGTTCACTGCGACCCGCACACCCACCTGTAAACGTGAACTCCGGTAGTTCCTAGGCGCCGCTCGCGCGTGCATTGAGCGCCGCGAAGGCCTCCCTGGCGCGACGAGCGGCGTCCTCCTTCTTAAGGAGCCGTGCCCATTGCTGGAACGCGAGAATGATGCCCCACGCCTCGAATGCGTAGCCCCGCGGGTCTACGTCTGCCGGAAAGTCGCCTGTTTCTGCGGCGATGCGAACGGCCTTCTCAATCTCCTCGAGCATGCGCTCGAGGTACAGCAACACACGATCCCGCACCGGGCCCTCGCGATCGTCGTACTCGCTCGCAGCTGCCACGAAGGGGCATCCACCTGGGAGGTCGTCGGTCTCCCACAACATCCACAGTTCCATCAGCCGCTCAAGCCGCGGTAGGCCCCGCGGCTCAGCAAAAGCGGGGCGTAGAACGGCGTCGGCGAAACGCTCAGCGGCAAGGTCAAGGACCGCGCACTGCAGGTCCTCCTTGGAAGTGAAGTGCGCGTAGAGGCCGCTCTTTGAAAGGCCGGCACGAGCCGCGAGCGTGCCTATCGTCAACCCTTCGAGCCCCACTTCGCTCGCGATATCCAGCCCAACAATGAGGACCTGCGTGCGTGTCTCGTCTCCTTTGCCCATGGCCGTGAGCCTAGTCACGGCCATAGTTCAGGTCACCTTCGATGTCGATGGAGCCAAGATCCAAATCCGCTGCCGTGATGTTGAAGGGTGTCAACGCCCGTTTGACGCGCGCGGCTAGCGACAAGCGCGTGGTGGCGGCCAATGGTCGTCGTTCGCTTGCCGCCTTCCCAAAGGAACGCGCGCCAGTGGCGGGAACTTCTGGAGTGATGGCCATGTGAGTCTCCTTCGACCGACTCAATTTAGCACGACCGTTCGTCTTTTTCTAGAGAGCGCGCTTTCGCGACAGTACTTAGTCGTCTTCCGGGAGCGGCGGCGCGCTCCAGCCGGGATCGCGACCTAGGAGCGCGGCGCGCGTGACGGCATCTCCGCCGAACCGGTCACGCACCGCGTCGAGCGCCGTGTCGAGGCGGGCCCCGTCGTTCCAATCGATGGGAAGTTCGGGCTGGACAGTGTTGGCGCGAGCCAGCTGCGCAAACGAGACCCCGATGAGGGTGATGCCGCGCTCGGAGATTTCACGCTGAACGCCAGCGAGCAGCTCCTGCGCGACGCCGAGCAAGACCTCGGTGCGATCAGTCGGGGCGGAGAGCGTGCGGGATCGTGTCGCCTTCGCATAGTCGCCGTAGCGGAGCCGCAGAACAACGGTGCTGCAGAAGTAGTCGCGATCGCGCAACAGCCTCGCGAGTCGATCCACGATCTGCGTGAGGATCAGCGCGAGCTCCTCGACTGTGCGCGCCCGGTTGCCGAGCGCGCGCTGAGAGCCGATGGATCTGTGCCGCTTGGCGGTCTCGACGGGCCGCGGGTCCATGAGCCGCGCCAAAGCGTGCACATGGGCGCCAGCCGCCTTGCCGAGCAGTTGCTCGGCGGTCGCCGCTTCGAGTTCTGCCAGTTGCCCAACGGTGTGGATGCCTCTCCTGTGCAGTTTCTCTGCGGTCACCGCGCCGACGCCCCAGAGCCGTTCGACCGGGAGTGGGTGTAGGAACGCCTCCTCACGGTCGGGCTCTATGACAAGGAGCCCGTCGGGTTTGCTGACTGCGCTCGCGACCTTCGCAAGGAACTTAGTTCGTGCGACGCCTACGGAAATCGGAAGCCCCACCTCAGCGCGCACGCGTTCCCGCAGCCGCACCGCAATCTGTTGGGGCGTTCCGGCCAGGTGACGCAACCCGCCTACCTCGAGGAATGCCTCGTCGATCGAGATTCCCTCCACGTAGGGCGTGGTGTCGTGGAAGATCGCGAACACCGCACGGCTGGCAGCGGAGTAGGCCTCCATCCGTGGTGGGACAACGACGGCATCGGGACATAAGGCACGCGCCCGTTGCGTACCCATCGCGGTGCGCACACCCCGGGCCTTCGCTTCGTAGCTCGCGGCGACCACGACGCCACCGCCCACGAGCACAGGCCGTCCCCTCAGGGCCGGCGCATCTCGCTGTTCGACGGAAGCGTAAAACGCGTCAAGGTCGGCGTGGAGAACCGTCGCTTCGTCGCGCACCGCACCTCTCCCGCCTTCATGCCCCGTCCAGCATCGTCTCACCAGTGCCGGACATCACGGTCGCGCCGCGCTTGCTACCGTGGTACTACCTCGGTAGCATCGAGCAATGGCCTCCAAGATCAGCGTGAGCCTCCCCGATGAGGATCTGGCAGTCCTGGATCGCCTCGTCGCGAGCGGTCTGGCCTCTGGGCGCTCCGGCGCGATTCGCGTGGCGATCGACGCCGTCCGTGATTCGGTCGTGGAAGCGCGCCTCGCTCAGCAGTTCGCCGCCGCACTGAGTGAGCGCGACGAAGACCTCGACGCATGGGACGTCACAACCGGTGATGGCCTGTGAGCCGTGGCGAGGTGTGGTGGGTAGAGCTGGATCCAGCGAGAGGCTCCGAAGCCGCCATGCGTCGGCCAGCCATAATTGTTGGACGCGACGCCTTTGCGCGCCAGGCGATGCAACACGCCAACGGGACCGTGACAGTCGTGCCGATCACGTCCAACGTGGAACGTGTCTACGAATTCCAGGTTTTTCTTCCGGCCGGAACGGGCGGCATTTCGCGAGACTCGAAGGCGCAAGCCGAGCAGATCAGGACCATCTCGGTGAACCGGCTCAAGGAGCGCCTCGGCGTGGTGAGCGAGACAACCTCGCAAGAGTTGGACGGCGCGATCCGGCTCTACCTGGGGTTGTGACCGCGGCGCCACGTCGCAGGGTTGGTATAAATGGCTCGGGCCCGACGCCTGACAACAGTTCGCAACGTAGCAAAGGTGGGGCATGTCGCACGAAATTCGGTCTCTAGTGGGCTCGGCTGACGCTCTCGTAGACCACCTGGACAGGGCCATCTCGGCTGGCAGTGTCTCTGCCACGATCGAGCACAGCGACGAAGTCTCTATCGGTGACGCGCGAATGCTTTTGCGCACATACGAGCGCTTCAGCATGGCAGGGAGCAGCCGCCTTACGTGTTCGGTGAGCGTGCTCGCCGTGGGCGACCAGTTGGAGGTCGCACTTTCAACATCCGGCGGCAGTCAGGCCATCTTCTTCAAGATCAATACCTTTGGCGAAGAAGCCTTCATGGTCCGCGCGATCGAGGCGCTCGAGAGTTTCGCGGGCTACTAGACAACCGGGCCGGGTGCCTACGCTGATGCCATGGCGACCGACGAGTTGACGTTCCGCACGACTATCGGTGTTGAGATCAAGGGCGAAACGTGGAGTTGCGTCGAGATCCCGGGCTCTGCCGAGTTCTTCGGCACCGGCAAGACCGTGCGAGTCCGGGCCACGATCGACGACGTCGTGCTGGAGCGCGTAGGCGCTATGGTCACCGGCACGGGTGGGCACATGGTGTCGCTCAGCGCAAAAGTCCGAAAGGCACTGGGCAAAGACATTGGCGATGAGGTCGACGTCACCGTCAGCAAGTTGTGAGCCCCACGTAGGGTGAGACACATGGGTCCTTCCAACCGCAACGATCCCCTGGACGACACCGCGACCGCGGAGCCGGGCCCCAGAATTGCGGTGCTCGCGCCTTCTCCCCAACTTGTTGTGGAGATTGTCGACGAGCCGGAACGCGAGGGAAACGAAGGCCACCCCACAATCCACTTGCATCCCGGTGGTCAGGGTGCCTGGGTGGCAAGCATGGCCGTGGCGCTCGGGGCCGACGTGGTGCTGAGCGCGCCGCTCGGCGGCGAACTCGGCGAGCCGCTTCGCCGCCTGCTCATCGCAGCTGGAATCACGGTCAAGGACGGCGGCGACGGCCCTGGCACGGGGGCGTCCGTGGTGGACCTCCGGGGCGAAGATCGGGTCACGATCGCAAACATGCCGAGCCCACCGCTGGGACGACACGAAGTGGATGACTACTACGGCGTCGCGCTCGTCGACGCCCTGGAGTCCGACGCGGCGATCGTCACGGGCGTTGACCCGCCAGAGTTGTTGTCACCCGAGTTCTTTGGGCGACTCGTTGCGGACGTGCGCGCCGCAAACATCCCAGTGGTTGCGGATGTCGCGGCCGACGTTGCCCTTGCGGTGATCCGCGAAGGGCCCACCGTGCTCAAGATCAGCCACGAAGAGACACTCGCGGTGGGCCTCGCAAAGGACGACGCACTGGGCACGTTGCGCACCACCGCCGAGAAACTCGTCGCGGACGGCGTAGGCGCCGTTGTCATCTCGCGGGCCGAGAAGCCCGCGCTGCTGGTCACTTCGGATGGAGCGCGCCTCTTCGCTGCCCCGTCGGTGAGCACCGTCATGCATCGGGGCGCGGGTGACTCGATGACGGCCGGCATTGCGGTGGGAATCGCTCGCGGCATGTCGATCGAAGACGCTCTTCGCCTAGGAGCGGCCGCGGGAGCGCTCAACGTGGCGCGTCATGGACTCGGGTCTGGCCGGCGCGAACAGATCGAGCGGTTCGCAGAGCAGATCGAAGTCTCCGACGCCAACGTGGATGGGAGCGCTTAAGTGCACGTTTTGGTAACTAACGACGACGGCATCGACTCTCCGGGGCTGACGGTGCTGGCCGACTCCGCCCTTGCGGCCGGCCACACAGTCACGGTGGTTGCGCCGGACCACCAGTACTCAGGAGCGAGCGCCTCACTGATGTCGCACGAGGAGGACGGCCATTTGGTCTTCGTCAACGCGCGACCACCGGGCCTGGACGAACGAGCCAGGGCGTTCGGCATCAAAGCGGCCCCCGGCCTGATCGGCTTCGTTGCCAGTTCCGGGGCGTTCGGATTCACTCCCGATCTTGTGCTTTCGGGAATCAACTACGGAGCGAACACGGGGCGCGCGACTCTCCACTCGGGCACGGTGGGAGCGGCGCTCGCTTCCGCGACGCACGGCGTGCGATCCATGGCTGTCTCGATAGCGTCGGCCGACCCTCAGCATTGGGAGACTGCGCGCGCCGTCGTTGATCACGCATTGGAGTGGTTGACCGCTCACGACATCGGGGACCGTGTGCTCAACATCAACATCCCTGATACTCCGATGGAGTCGTTGCGAGGGATTCGCTCCGCCTCGCTCGCCAGCTTTGGCGCCGTCCAAGCGCACGTGAAGGAGGAAGGCGTTGGCTTTGTGCAGCTGACGTACACGAGCGTTGAACCCGGTGACGAGCCGGGCACAGATCATCACCTACTGAGTCGCGGATGGGCAACCTGGACGGTGTTGCGGGCGCCCGTCGCGGACGACGCAGGACTTGAACTGCCCCACGTCGACATGGCGACCGCGTCCGATGCCGCGCTTGCCGTCTCTGCTGGCACGGTGATGTCTGTCAGCAATCCGCCGCTTCCGGATACAGGAACGAGCCGGGAACATCCGCCGGCAGGCGCGTAGCCACAAGGCGCGTCGAACGCAGTAAGGTCACCGACATGGCAGGTAACACCATGCTCGTCCGCATCCTCCCCTTCATGGCAGCGGGGATGTTCGCGCTCTGCGTCATTACGTGGCTACTCGACATGGATCCCATGGTTTCAATCGCCATCGGACTGGTCGCGCTCGCCGACCTTGGACTGTGGGGCTTCTTGACGTTACGAGGGCGATCGACGATAGACGGCCCAAGCGAGTAGACGCCTGCCAGCAACGATCAGCGTCGTTCCCGGCACTAGTACCTAGAGCCCAAGCCCGATGACGCAGTCGACGTCACCTTCGGTCTGGGCGTAGAGGTCAAGCGCCTGATTATCGAGATCTGCCGCCGTCGCGCCCTCCGCGGGCGGGTAGCCGCTGCCCTCAAGACATGCGCGAACTTCAGGCGCTCGTTGCTCGAGTTCGGCTTCTCTGGCCTCCACCGACGATGGCTGAGTGAGGAACAGTTTGTTCACGTAGTACGCCTCACGCGAATCGCACTCCTCCGTGAGGCGCTCGTCTTGTGACACGCCATCCTCACCCACCGGTGAATCTGGCCTGATCTGGGCGAGATAGATCGGCACCACAAGGCCGCCGGCCTTGCTTCGCTCGTCATAGTGCGCGATAACCCCGCCTGCCGTCATACATTCGATAGCCGCGTTAGTTTGCTGCCTCGCGAGTTCGACGCTCATCCGGCCATCGACCTTCGCGGTCTCAAGAGCGTCCAGCTGAGCCTGACTGACGTCGGCGCGCTTTGCTAACTCGATCGCCTGGTCCACCTGTTGTTGGAACGCGTCGCCAGGACTGGCCGGTTCCCCTGCGCACCCTGCCATGACTGAAATGAGCATCACGAGCGGCGCAGCGGCCGCCAACCGACCCGCGCGCGAGATAGCTCGACCTATGTCCATGATGAAACGACCCCCGTTGCAGAACTGCACGCTCAGGTGTCCAGTGTGTCACGCGTCTAAGGGGCGGAATATGCGGACCGCGCTACACGAGGGACCTGTCACGAGGCCGTAGGGGCGGGCTCGCCGTCCCCGCGCCGTCGGCCATTCCGCCGAGCACCTCGGCGACCGTATCGAATGCGGAATGTCGCGGTGACCAGCCGAGAACCTCGCGAGCGCGAGCGGTGGACATCAGCACCATCTGATCGGCCATGTCGATCCAGCCCGGATTGATGGGTACCACTCGGCTGTGCCACCCTGCGGCAATCGCGCCACGCAAGAGGGCCGTCGGAACGTCCCGCTTCTTGCCTCCAGCAAGCAGCTCCGCAATCTGCTCACCGCGAAGGACGTCGTGGGCAGCAACATTGAATGCCCCGCCAACGCGAACACGCACGGCCGCCAGGTAGGCCGCCGCAACGTCGTCGGCATGCAGCGCCTGCAGGCGCATGCCACTGGGCCAAGGCAGCACGGGAAGCAATCCGCGGAAGATTGATGGCGGCACCGCCGGCCCCACGAAGTACCGCATGATCTCCGACCCAGCGGCACGCTGAAAGATGAGCGCCGGCCGCAACCGCGTGATAGTCACAGCAGGAAACTCGCGCTCGTGCGCATCAAGAATGCTCTCTACGTGCGCCTTGTCCACGCTGTAGTCACACGACGAGATCCCGTCGACTGGCCATGACTCGGGCCGTAGCGCGTCATCGACACCAGGCGAGTAGGCGCCTATCGATGAGGCAACAACCACGTGCTCGACACCCGCATCTCGAGCCGCCGCCAGCATCCGTCTGGCGCCCAGCACGTTGACGCGACGCAACCGCTCACGATCGTGATTGGGTTGCATCGCCCACGCAAGGTGAATGACCGCATCCGCGCCTTCACACGCTTGGGCAAGCGTGGCCACGATGGCCGCCTCGTTGTCCCCTCCAACGTCAACCGCGGTCCAGCTAGCAACGTCGTATGGCTCCGGCGGCACCCGTCGCGGCACCCGGCGGGCGAGACCAACGACCTCCGTGACATCGTCAGCGGCGCGCAAAGCGCGCAAGACAGCAGTGCCGACGTTTCCGCTAGCTCCGATTACCACGACCTTCATTCACTACCTCGGCTCAGGGCCTCTTAGTTACGCACGGGTGAAGACAATTCGATGCTACGACGAAAAAGGCGTTGTGCGCTGAGCGGCCATTTGCACTGGTATGCGAGCATTGGGTGAGTTGCGCGGCAACGTCCGCGAGACGGGAGGTAGGGAATGACACGGTCACGCAAAGCCATCGCGGCAGTGGCAGGCATCGTCCTGGCAGGGCTCGCCCTCACCGGCTGCGCCGCTCTTCGCGAGCTCGTGGCGGAAGTACCGCTAGACGTGCCATCCCCCACCCTGCCCACGGCCGCCGAGCCGCGAGAGAAGATCTACCAGGGCGGCAGTAGGCCTGACGACGTCAGCGACGAGGAGTGGGCAACCAAGAGCCAGCGCCGCATCACCGCTATGGGCGCGCTGCACGGAGTCCCCATCTACGCCGTCGACGCCGAGGAGAACTCGGACGGCCTCATCGTGCGGGTCAAAGGCGATCCAGGCGACGCCGAGCTCCTCACGAACCTCGAAACCTACGTAGTCCCTGTTGCCCTGTCGTGGGCCCCCACCGTCACGGTGATCATCGATCCAAGCCTCTGCGGCATCGTGGGCGAGGTCAGGGACGAGAGCCCGATCTGCGACAAGCTCACCGACGGCTAACGCAAGCGCATCACCTGCAACGCACCATCACGTGGGCGCCTCTGCCTCCATCGCGGCATTGAACGCGCGCTTCGATGCGCGCCAGCCCTCGTCGGTCATACCCGAGCGCCAATACCCGGAAATCGACAGGTGCTCGCGCGCCAATCCCTGGTCGCGAAGCAAGTACCTGCGCAGGGGCCGCACCATCTCCGCATTTCCGTGCACAAACCCCTCGACGTCGCCCTGCGGATAGCCGGCGGCGAGCACCGCGTCAACGAGCTTCTCGCCGTATGGCGCGCCATCGCGCACAATCCACGAGACCTCTACGCCGCCGCGAGTTGCGAGCGGATACTCTTCACCTGCGCGTCCAATCTCCGCAAATACCAGGGCCTTAGCGCCTGGATTTACAAGCAAGAGCCTTTCAAGGCCCGACGCTATGGCCGGCAAAGCACTCTCGTCGCCAATGAAGAGGTGACAGTCAGCGTCGGCTCGCGGCGACCACTCCCCGCCAGGGCCGACGTACTCGAGTACATCTCCAACGGAGGCGTTCGCCGCCCACGGCCCGGCAAGACCCTCGTCTCCGTGCACCACGAAGTCGATCGAAACCTCCTCGCCGATCACCGAGCGCACCGTGTATGCCCGCATCGCGTCGCCGAACAGGAGTTTCACGTAGGAATCGGCAAAGACGCCTTCAAAGTCGCCGCTCGCGGTAAACACAACTCGCACAATCGTGGGCGTGAGCCAGGTGGTACCGATCACGGTCGCGGTGTGGCGTGGCCGTTCGCGCTTTGGGGTCTCAGTCATCGCTTGTTGAGCCTAACCGTCCCGACTGCGGTCCCGATCATCCAAAGGTGAACGAGTACGCCTCGACTCCCTCGCTGACAGCTACCTCGAGCACGTGCTGCCCTTCGGCGACGCCGGACGCGAGCTCATAGGACCGCGGCGTGCCGTCGATCGTGATGACGGTGGCGGTGCCGTCGTCGAGGGTGACTCGCACCTCACCGGAGCCGCCAAGCACCATCCGCACCTCGCTCGCGTGGAACGACAGGCGAACCGCGGCGTCGTCGCCGGTTGGGGTAGCGAACTGGGTCTCGATGTTCCAGTCACCCGTCAGGGCAAAGGTGTTGTCGGCCTGGGGATCGGGATAGGTGAAGGACTCTTCGCCAGCCGAGTACTTCCCGGGCCCAGCAAAGTTCACGTCCTTTGAGGAGCCAAGGAACGTCTCGCGGGTCGTTGAGCCAACGTCGGGCGTGCCGTCGGCGACCTCCGTCGCTCCGGGAAGCTCGACTCCCGGATCAGCGTCAACGAGCAGCTCGCGGATGAGCTTCTCCGTTGTCGCATAGTTGCCCTCGCCAAACGCGATGTGGCGAACGGTCCCTTCGGCGTCGATCAGGTAGTGGGCCGGCCAATAGCGATTGCGATAGTTGGTCCACGTCGCAAGGCTGTTGTCGAGGGCAACGGGATACGTGATCCCAAAATCCTTCGCGCCATCGGCGACGTTGCCCGCGTTCTTCTCGAACGCGTACTCCGGCGAGTGAACGCCGATGACTGTGAGCCCAAGGTCGCGGTATGCGTCATCCCACGCAACGACGTGCGGGATCGAGCGCTGGCAGTTGATGCATGAGTACGCCCAGAAGTCGATCAGCACAACCTTGCCCTTGAGGTCCGCGAGATCCAGCCCGGACTCGTTGGGGGTGTTTAGCCAGGAATCGATTCCCTTGATTGACGGCGCGGTGCCGCAGGACTCAAGCCCCGGGGCGCCGTCGCTGCACTTGTCGAGGTCCTTGTTCTCGTCGTTGACCAGCCCTCCAAGGTCAAGGGCGTCGCGAGCGGCGTCGTTGTCGGTGAGGCTCTGCTGAATGCCTGACGTGTAATCGGGAACCAAGCGCTGCAGCGCAGCAGGAACGTTAAACGCCAGGCCCAGCGCGAGCGCGATCATCGCCACTCCCGCCGCAATGCGCAGCCCGCGCTCGTGGCGGCGGAACGCGCTGATTCGCTCGCTCAGGCGGCGGCCCGCGAGCGCGAAGAACAGCAGCGGGATCGCCACACCAAGGGCGAAGGACACGGTCAAGATGACGGTCCCCACACCGATCTGGCCAGTGGATCCCGCAACGATGATCGCGGCGAGCACAGGCCCCGCGCAGGGAACAAACACCGCACCAAGCGCGAGGCCAACGCCAAAGCCATTGCGGCGCGTGTTGACGTTGCGCTTGGGAAGAAAGGCGAACGGGCGTTCAAGGATGAACTCGAACCGTGGAGAGATCAGCCCAATGCCGATGATTACCAGCACGCCCATCGCTACCCAGCGAATGACGTCTTGCGGCAAGTGAAGCGCGCTCAAGGCGAGTGAGCCAACCAAGGTGACGAAGGTGAAGCTCGTGACAAGCCCGGCAATCACCAAGTAGGGCCGCCAGCGTGAGACCGCAACAGCGTCGGGCATGCCGGCGCGTGACTGCTGGGACGCGATGGCAACCGAAGCCCCAACAGTGAACTTGCCAGTGCCCGCGCTAGCCATTGCCATGGGCCGCGCAGGCGCTGGGGTGCGTGCCGATTGCGTGCCGCCGGTCAGGAAGATCACGGGCAGCACGGGCAAGATGCATGGGGATATCCCGGTGATGAGACCGCCAAGCAGTCCGATGATGATGAGTTCCACGTCGATGCCTCTCTTGTTGCAAGGGGTTCGGCAGTGGGCGGCTCGCGGATTGGTTCAAAAAAATTTTGAGAACTTCCAATCCGCGCGCCGACCCCGGCCGAACCCCTCGTGAAGTCGCAACCGCGGCAAGCGCCCACCAGGGCGTCACAAAGGAAGGGCCGCATGGCCCTCACCCGGAGGTAGTCATGAACACCACCAAGAAGTTCTCAACCGGCTTCGCACTGGTCTTTGCCGGCGCGATCGCACTGTCCGCTTGTACGTCTGAACCAGCGGAGACCGAATCCGCGATGCCCTCAGCCCCCGCAATGTCGGAGACCCCCTCAGAGTCGCCGACCGCGATGGCAATGGACGCTCCCTACGCAAACCTCGTTGGCGCAGGGTGCACCGACTACGACACCGCGGTTCCCGATGGTGCCGGCTCGATACAGGGCATGTCTCAGGACCCCGTTGCCGTAGCGGCATCGAACAACCCGGTTCTTACGACCCTGGTTGCGGCAGTGAGCGGTCAGCTCAACCCAGACGTCAACCTCGTCGACACGCTCAACGGCGACGAGTTCACGGTGTTCGCGCCGGTCGATGACGCCTTCGCGGCAATCGACGCGGGAACCATCGAAACCCTGAAGACCGACGCTGACCTGCTGACGTCGATCCTCACCTACCACGTTGTTGCCGGCCAGGTTGAGCCCGACGACATCGCAGGTACCCACACCACAGTCAATGGCGCGGACCTCGAGGTCACCGGCTCCGGTGATGAGCTCATGGTCAACGGTGCCAACGTGATCTGTGGTGGCGTCCAGACCGCGAACGCGACGGTCTACCTGATCGACGGCGTACTGCTGCCCCCTGCCAACTAGGCACAGCCGCCGTTACAAGCGCAAAGCCCGCCATCACCGCTGAGGGATGGCGGGCTTTGTGTTGCCCTGGTTGGGCGCTACTTAGCTGACAACGGAGACGTGATCGCGAACGTGATCGCCGGATTCGAAGATGTCCAGGAGCGCGTCCGCGAGGTCGTCGGCGTGCAAGAAAGAAGAGCCGGACTCGTCGAGGATCGCGACCTCGCCGCCAAGCCGGTAGTTGCCGCTTGGGCCGCCTTCGATCCACGATCCGTAGTGCGCTGCGGGGCTGAAGAACGTCCAGTTGACCTGCTCGGGCGAGCCCAGCAGCGCCTCAAACGAGGCGTGGCCCGCCTCGGCCTCTGCCCGGTATTGCTCGGCGACGCCCGCCTCGACAAAGCGCTGCTCGCCAGGCGCAGGACGCAGCGACGAGTAGCCGCCAACAACAAGGAGGCGAACGCCCGTCGCTTCCGCGCGCTCAATCAGCAGATTTGCGAGCGAAGGCTGGGCCTGCGCCTCACCGCCGCGCGACGAGGTAGCGACCACCACGGCGTCGGCCCCTTCAAAGGCCTTGTCGAGAACCGCGCCGTCAAGCGCAGACCCAACCACGTACGTCACCCCCGCGATGGGATCGTCGGTCGCCGAGCGGGAAACGACGGTGACCGAATGCCCACGCTCGCGAGCCTCGGCGACGACAGCAGAACCGGTGTAGCCGTTTCCGCCAATGACGGTGATGTTGGACATGGTGACTCCCTAGATTGGTCGCGCGGCCGTTTGCGCGAGGCCCTCAGGCCTCAACCGCATTTCTCAAGCGGGCATTCCCTCGCTGCGCGCTTGCGGCTGGTTCTCGTCGATCCAGGCATCGAGCCTCTCCCACCAGTCGTAGAGCCAGGCCTCTCGAGCCTCCGGATCTGCGGGGATGTCCGCGGCCCGGACGGTCCACAGCTTGAGCGTGATGCGCTTGTCAACGGGGAGTGCCTTCCAGACGTCGCGCACCGTCTCTAGTCTTTCGAGGCCGGTGTGCGCGACCATGACAATCCGAGCGTCGGGCGCCGCGTTCATTGCCGCGAGCACTCCGCCGGCGTGGGGCGGCATGACGTGCTCCATGGCCTCCGCGCGCTCCGCGAGTTCGTCGTGCCCCTGGGTGCGGAGCTGCTCGATGCGCCGCAGCCGGCGCCGCGGCGTTGCGTTCCCGCCTTCAGGGAAAATCAACAGCGTGTCGTTGCCCTCGAGGCCCGCCGCGAGCTCGCCAATCGCGATGGCCCCGCCCGGCGCCTTGCGGCGGCTTCCGGTGGTGATGAAACGCGTGGGCACGCGGTTCAGCAGAACGTCAACCGCAGGGTCCCATTGCAACGTGTCTTTGAGCACGATGGCGGGCTGCCGGCCAAAGCGGTTGACGAGCGCGTTGACGATGATGAACGAGTCCGCGGGCCCGGCGTGACGGCTCACCATGATGGTTGGCACGGTTGGCCCCGCCGGCGTCCAGTCGCTCTCGTCAACCACGGTCTCGAGCCGCAGCAGCCAGCGAGCCGCACCGAACAGGGAGCCAAGCATCGCTCCCATGACGCGAAAATGCTCTCGCTGGAAGCCTTCCTTCTTGATGGCATAGCCAAAGCCCGACGCTACCCACAGCCCGAACATCCACACCAGGGCGAGCGCGTCCCACAGTAAGTAAAGACCAACCATGAACAACACGCGCAGGCTGCGCAGCCTGCCCGGTAGCGCCCAGGCAACAACACCCGCCACGACGATCACGAGCCACAGCGCGACGGGCATCCACACAAAGGCGAGCAACACAATGAGCGGCGCCAGAACTATGCGGCGCAGCCACAGCGGTGGCAATCCCCACGCAATCCGACGCGCGGCGCGAGCCTCGCTCATGACGCAACCCCAGCGTCGGCCAGGTATTCGGCACTTGCCTCGTATGCGGCTTGGATGCGCCGATGCGTGGCATCGAGATTGCGGTAGGACGCGAGTTTGTCATCGCCGGGGTGCGTGCCGCCGTATGGAAGGACGTGGACCGTGACACCAGGGGGCACGGCAGCCATGTCGCGGGCAAAGCGGTGGCGGCGAGCGATCTCGAAGGCGACCCTCGCGACCTCTGACGGCTTGGTAGGCACCGCGAGTGGCTGCTCCACTCTGCCCACCTGGAGTACGTAGACGGTGGTGGCGCCGCGAGCAATCGCCTCACCGAGTGGAATCGAGTTCACTATTCCTCCGTCAACAAAGTGCTGGCCATCGATAAGGGTGGGTGGCAGGGCCGCGGGTACCGATGCTGATGCGAGCACAGCATCGATGATGGGGCCAGAGTCAAACCAGACCTCGGCCGCGCGCTCGATGCTCGAGGCACACACGGCGAGGGGAACAGCGAGATCTTCAAACTGCGTGCGGTCGCCAAGGATGGAGGCGAGAAGGGCGCGCAGCGGAGCGGGGTCGTTGAGATGGGTGCGCGAGCGCGCGAGTCGCTGCATTTGGCGCATCCAGGTGTCGCCGTAAACGGCGTTCGCGGTGGGTGACGCCCACGCGTCAACGAGGGTTGCCACCACGGCCGGGGTGGGGTCCGCTGCGACGGCAGCACCATTGATGGCGCCAATAGAGGTGCCAACGACGAGCTCCGGAACGGTGCCCGCCTCGAACAGCGCCCGGAGCATGCCTACCTCAACCGCTCCACGTACGCCGCCGCCACCAAGCACGAAGGCAACCGTCATGATGCCAAGGCTAGTGGTGGAGCTGGGTTGCCCCAACGTAGGGTGTTGAGATGACCCAATACCTGACGCTCAACGACGGCCGCTCGCTTCCGCAGATTGGCTTTGGCACCTATCCGCTCACAGGCGATGACGGCTACCGCGCAATCCGCACCGCGCTTGACGCGGGCTACCGACTCATCGACTCCGCCGTGAACTACGGCAACGAAGAGGAAGTTGGCAGGGCCATTCGGGATTTCCTCAAGGAATCCGGCACGGATCGCTCAGAGGTGATTGTCCAGACCAAAGTGCCAGGGCGGCACCACGAGACCAACGCAGCCATAGCGTCGGGCAGGGAATCTGCGGCGACCATGGGGCTCGACTTCATCGATGTGATTCTCATCCACTGGCCCAACCCAAGCGTTGGCAAGTACAAGGACGCGTGGCGCGGCCTGGTGGAACTGCGGGAGCAGGGCGTGGCCCGCTCCATTGGCGTCAGCAACTTCACGGCGCAGCACCTCGCGGACGTCATTGCGGACTCCGGCGTGACGCCCGCGGTGAACCAGATTGAGCTCCACCCCTACTTTGCGCAAGAGGAGATGCGTGCGGAGCACGCGCGGCTTGGGGTCGTCACGCAGTCGTGGAGCCCACTGGGCAAGCGGAGCGCCCCCTACGACCAGCCTGCGGTGACAACCGCGGCGGAGCGCCACGGGGTGACGCCGGCGCAGGTGATTCTGCGCTGGCACATCGAGCTGGGTTCGATTCCGCTACCTAAGTCCGCTCAGGCAGAGCGGCAGGCGGCAAACCTTGACGTCTTCGACTTTGAGCTCACTGGCGACGAGGTGTCCGCAATTGCGGCTCTCTCAAAGCCGGACGGCCGCCTGTTCGGCGGAGACCCAGATACTCACGAAGAGATGTAGTTCCGCACGGCGGGCCCTACGGGGCGGCGCTGTCGTTAATTCTCTTGAGGGCGGCCTGCGCTAGACCGGCAGCGTCCTCGACCTCCAGCAGGCGGGCCCACTGCGCATACGCGAGAACCACTCCCCACACTTCGAACGCGTATGCGCGCGCGTCAAGATCCTGGCGAAAGTGGCCCTCCTCCATCGCCATGCCGGCGGCCCTTTGAATCGCTCCCAGCATCTGATCCAAGTACTTCACCACGCGGTCACGCACCGGGCCGTCGCGGTCGTCGTAGTCACTCGCGGCAGCGACAAAGGGGCATCCGCCGGGTAGCTCGTCCGTCTCCCACAACATCCACAACTCAAAGATCCGCTCTAGCCGCGGCAAGCCTCGTGGCTCGCTAAACGCGGGCAGCATGACTACCTCGGCGAACCGCTCTGACGCAAGATCAAGGACGGCGCACTGCAGCGCCTCCTTTGATTCGAAGTGCGCGTACATTCCGCTCTTTGACAGGCCCGCTCGCGCGGCGAGGGTGCCAATCGTGAGCCCCTCCAAGCCAAGTTCGCTCGCAACGTCGAGCCCCACCGCGAGCACCTGTGCGCGCGTGTTGTCGCCCTTACCCATGACGGTGAGCCTAGTCACGGCCATAGTTCAGGTCACCCTCGATGTCGCACTCCGACATGTCGAGGTCCTGCGCAGTGATGCTGAAGGGCACGAACCACACGACGATGCGGTGCCCGAAGGGCCGGCGCTGACGCGGTGCAGGCAAGGTACCGCCACGGACGGGACGGGTGAGACGTGACGCCGGTACGGCTGGCAATTCGGGTGCGGTGGCCATTCGAGTCTCCTTCGACCCTGGCAACAATAGCACGACCGTTCGTTTTATTATTGGCTAGTCGTAGTGGCGACAGCAACGAGCCTGCCACTCGCGGGGTGCGAGTGCCGCGTGGGCCGTGGCCGCGCGAGTGCCGCGCGAGCGCCTCGCGAAATAAGGCGCATCTCCCGCCACCCCCACACCCACGACGAGGTGTGGAGCTAGGCCGGCCCTGCCGCGATAGCACGGCGCTCCGCGGCGAGAGGCTCCGCGGCAAGAGGCTCCGCGGCAAGAGGCTCCGCGGCCGCGAACAACGGTTCGGCGATGCTGGCCCAGCGCTCGCGGAGGTCAAAGGCGTCCCGGTCACGAAGCCAGTTGAGCTGCAGTCCGTCCATCACGGCAACGAGGGCGTGCGCCAAGGGCATCGGGTCCTTGAACTCCGCAGCAAGGAACGTGGCAAAGTCGGCCGCGACTTCATCGGCTCGCTCGCGAAAGTAGTCGCGTCCGGGGTGGCGCGGGTCGATAGCCTGGGCCTCGACGATCGCGAACAGCTCTGCTGCCTTGGGCCTGTCGACGATGTTGTCGATCACCGCATCGAGGACCAGCCTGGACATGCCGGGCCCCGGCTGCGGGATCTCAACGTCGCTGAAGTCGCGCTGGTCGCGATAGGCGACAACCGCAACGACAAGGGTTGGCATGTCCGGGAAGTAATGCATGACACCGGGCGCTGACATCTCGCATTCGCGCGCGAGCGCACGCATCGTGAGGCCTTGGTGCCCCTGCTCGTCGATGATCGCCATGGCGGTCGCGAGGATGAACTCCCTGCGCTCACCGCGATCCATTCTGCGCGCCACGTGCCTCCTTGCATTATGTGTTGCAGAGGCAACGGTATCGCGCTATGCTCCTCTTATCTAACCTTGTTAGATAGCGCGCGGGCGTTTGATTCCCCCCCTTAACGCCCGCGCGCATTTTCTTTGCCCAAACGCCTTTGGCAACGACGCAGTAAGGCCCTTCATGCGAGACACCACACCCGCAGCGGCAAAGATCGTTGCCGGGTTGTCCCTCGATGACAAGATCCGCTTGCTCTCCGGCAAAGACCTATGGACCACCGAGTCCGTCGCTGGCGTCCCCTCCGTGATGCTCACCGACGGACCCCACGGCCTGCGCAAGCAGATCGCGCACGGCGACACCTTTGAGTTGAGCTCTTCCGTGCCCGCCACCTGCTTCCCTACGGCCGCGGCCCTCGGGTCCACGTGGGACACGGAGCTCGTTGAAGAAGTCGGCGTGGCACTCGGCAAGGAGTCGCGAGCGGAGAACGTCGCCGTACTGCTTGGGCCGGGCCTCAACATCAAGCGCCACGCCGCGGGCGGCCGCACCTTTGAGTACTTCTCAGAGGACCCCCACGTCAGCGGCCACATGGCCGCCGCGCTCGTTCGCGGGATCCAGTCGCAAAACGTTGGTGCGAGCATCAAGCACTTCGCGGCAAACAACCAGGAACACCGCCGCATGACGATCGACACGATCGTTGATGAGCGCACGCTCCGCGAGATTTATCTCACCGGCTTCGAGATCGCCGTTCGCGAGTCAGCACCCTGGACCGTGATGTCCTCCTACAACCTCGTCAACGGCGAGCACGTTGGCGAGAGCCGCATGCTGATGACGGAGATCCTTCGCGAGGAGTGGGGATTCGACGGGCTCGCCATGACGGACTGGGGTGCTACCTACGACCGCCCGCTCGGCGTCCACGCCGGCCTCGACCTTGAGATGCCTGGCTCCAACGGGTCGTGGGACGCGGCGGTCAAGGCGGCCATTGCCGACGGGCGCCTTGCTGAGGCGGACGTGGACCTCGCGGCCGCGCGCGTTGTTGAGCTCGCGCTTCGCGCCACACAAGCGCCCGACGCTGCCCCCGTTGATTTTGACGCTCACCACGCGCTCGCGCGCCGCGCGGCGGCGGCCGGCGCGGTGCTGCTCACCAACGATGGCTTGCTGCCCCTAGAGCCCTCGGGAACTATCGCCGTGATCGGCGCCTTCGCTGAGTCGCCGCGCTATCAGGGCGCCGGCTCGTCGCTCGTGAATCCCACACAGCTTGACGCCTTCCTCACCGAGTTCCGTGCCGCCGTTGGAGACCGCGCAACGGTGACGTTCGCGCCCGGCTACGACCCGCGAACTGGAGCCACGACCGAGGCGTTGCTCGCCGAGGCCCGTGCCGCAGCGTCGGGCGCCGATGTTGTCATTGCGCTCGTTGGCCTGCCGTCCGCCCACGAATCCGAGGGCTTTGACCGCACCACCCTGCGGTTGCCCGACGGCCACGAGGCCCTGGTAACCGCCGTCACCTCCGCGAATCCCAAGACCGCGGTGGTGCTGCTCAACGGCGGCGCGCTTGTCACTCCGTGGGCCGGTTCCGCGGCGGCAATTCTGGAGGCTTACCTGGGAGGACAGGCTGGCGGCGGTGCCATAGCCGACGTCTTGCTTGGGACGGTTGAACCGGGTGGCCGCCTCGCGGAGTCCTTCCCGTTTGCGAGCGCCGACGTAGCCGCAGACCGCAACTTCCCCGGCGGCCTCACCCAGGTCGAGTACCGGGAGGGGCTGTACGTGGGCTACCGGTTCCACGACAGCGCTGGCGTGCCTGCCCGCTTCGCCTTTGGACACGGGCTGAGCTACACGAGCTTTGAATACTCTGCACTTTCCACCCGCAAGGCCGGCGACGGCCACGCCGTCACGGTGACCGTCACCAACACGGGCGAACGCGCGGGGTCAGAGGTAGTACAGGTCTATGTGCGTGACGTCGAATCGACGGTGTATCGCCCCGCGAAGGAGCTGAGGGCCTTCGCGAAGCTGCACCTCGAGGCGGGCGAAGCGCGCAAAGTGACCGTGCGCCTCGACCGCCGCGCGTTCGCCGTGTGGGACGTCGCGAGCCATTCCTGGCTGGTCGAGGCCGGCGAGTTTGAGGTGCTCGTTGGCTCGTCGTCCGTGGACATTCGCTTGCGCAAGGTGATTGCGGTCGCCTCTGATGACGTGCTTGCGCCCGCCGCTGGACCGGCGGCCTTCGTCGCGACCGACGAGGAGTTTGCCGGCATGATCAGGCGCGCGATTCCGGTGCCGCGCCCGATCGTGCCGTTTACGCTCGACTCGACTCTTGGGGACCTTGAACTCAATCCGATTGGGCGGCGTGTCACCGCGATGGTGCGTGCGCGGGTAGACAAGGAACTTGGCCTGTCTGCGGCCAGCCCCGATGACGCTCAGGCCGGCATGTTCGCGAGCCTGGTGCAGGACCTGCCCATCCGCGGCGTGACCATGATGTCCGGTGGCGAGTTCTCGCTCGGCAAGGCTCGGGCGCTCGTCGGAGTGCTCAACCTGACAACTCCCAAGGCGTGGCGCAGGACGTAACCCGGCCGTAGCGTCGGGCAGGCAGCAGTTAGCGAGCAGAGATCTCCTGGCCAAGCGGGGCCGTCCGTTCACCGGCCCCTGCCGCGACCGCAACCTCCCATAGCGCGGTGGCGCGCGGCCCTCCACGGGCGGCAAGATCCTCAAGGGCCGGGAACAACGGATCGAGCAGGAACCAGCGTTGCATTCGTAGCGCAACCGTCGAGTCCAGGCCGCCCATGTCCTCGGGGTAGTCGTGCTGCGCTGCGGCGGCGAGCGTCTCTTCCGCAAGCACCGTCATGCCGGCCTCGCCCGCCGTCGCGGCGATAGCTATGGGGAGTAGCGCGTTGTCTGGGTCAAGGGACCACGCTTGGGTGAGGCGATCGATCGAGGCTTGCGGGCCGTCGGCGCCCTCGCCACGGGCAAACGCATAGAGCTGTGCGTGTGCCGCCGCGAGCGCGCCGCCGGGCACGTCAGTCGCGGCGTCAACGATGGCGCCGTACTCGTTAGCGGGCACCACGGTCTCGATGGGCTCACTATTGCGGCCGCCAAGCGAGGAGCCGATCGCCGCGAAGACGCTCAACCCCGCAACGGTGCGCGCGCACCTCGACATGAGCACCATCTGAGCAAGCGCATTTGGCGCTCCGGAGAGGCCGCCGCCGAGCACATCGTCTGCCACCGCCACCCCTGGCCGGCGCGAAAGCCAATCGAGGGCATCGCGCTCTTGGCCAAAGACAATCACCGGGTGGCCCTCGTCTCGCAACCTCGCGATCGCAGCGTCAACGATTGCGTAAGGGACCGCCTTTGGGGTGTGAACCCAGTACCGGCGGTAGCGCCCAAACACGATGTCCGCCGCGCGCACGTGTATGGCGACGGTTCCGTCCGCGATCCGCGCAACGTCAGCCGCAGCGATCGCCGCCGCGTACGGCTCCGTGAAGCCAAGCTGACCAAGTTCTGCTCGCAGCGGGCCCCTCGCGGCCTCGTCGTCGACGTACCACCACAATGGTTGCCACAGGGTTGCCGCCGGCTTTGACCCCGCGCTTTCAAGCCACGCGGCGGCGCTACGGGGTGCGCCGCGCAAGGTCATGCTTGCCCGAATCGCGGCATCCGGGACCAGCCGGCGCTCGCGGAACTCCGGTGTCCATACGTCCTCAGCTGGAGGGATCGTCATCCCGTGAGTGAGGTTTGGGTCCGGAGGCCACGAGAACTGCCAGTCCGAGCCGGAGATCTGAGCCAGGCGAACCGCATTGGCGATCGCGGAGAGGCGCCCGCCAAGGCCGTCTGGCCGGCGAGCGACTACAAGGGGTTGCGACGTTGGGGGTTGCGAAACTGGGCGCTGCCTCACAGGTTGCGCGGGCTCTGGCTGGGGCTTGCGGCGCCACCTTGTCATGGCGCCATCATTCCAGGCTCCACGGGCGGCTCGGTGCAGCTACGAGAGCCTCTCCGCGTGCACGGTCTGGGGCGCGTTCGCGACCTCCCAGCGGCTCTTCTCTCGCGCGGCGAGTCCAAAGAGGATCGCCCACATGCCGAGATCGTCCGCAAGACCCAGCGGGCCCAGGAACCACTCAGGAATGAAGTCGATCGGCGAGATCGTGTAGATCACGGTGACGACCGCCATGAACCATGTTGTTGGCGCCAACTTGTGCTCGCGATGGAAGACGGCCTTGATGAACTGTGACCAACCCATGTGAACCTCCTCGCGGCCGCTGCCGCCCTACAAGGCTAACCCCGGATGCGGAAGTCAGCGCTCGAGAATGGCGGAAACGGTGTCCGCGATGTACGTGACGGACTCGTCCGAGAACTTCGCGAGGTCGGGGAACGCGAGGTGCCAGGTGTCGATGATCGCGAGACCTGCGGCGACTCCTGCGCTTGCGCGGACGAGGTGTTCCGGCTGGATCTTGGCGGGATCCTCAACGCCGGAGAGCCCGGCCGCGAGGGTGAGCGCGAGCACGTTGGTGATGCCGGAGGCCGAGACCTCCGCGCCGACCATCGCCTGAATCTGCGGGTCTTTGAATACCGCGACGGACTCAGGCGTGCAATCCGCCATCGACGCAATGACGTCGGCGACGAGACCCCTGCGCGCCACCGCAGTGGTGAGGTTCCTAGGCTCTGCGAGCACGCCGCGGACGGCAGTGATCGGCTGCTCAACGATGGCGCGGAGAATCTCGTCCTTCGACGCGAAGTGGTAGTACAGCGCAGCTTTTGTGACTCCGAGCGCGTCCGCGATGTCGCGGATTGACGTGGCGTTGAAGCCCTTCTCCGAGAAGAGGCCAGCGGCGGTGGTGAGGATGCGCTCGCGCGTGTCGGTGCGGCGGGCATCGACTGGCTTTGCCTGTTCTAGATCGGTAGTCACCGGGGCTCCTCACTCAAAGAATTCGGACTTTCTCACCAAACTACCTTGACGATCGTTTAGTGAATGTGCAACGCTCTCCCCTGGAACCATCTTAACGGTCGTTTAGTAAATACCCAAGGGGAGAAGTCATGAAAGCAATCGCACGCCTGTCAACGGGACGGCCGTGGTGGATCATCGGCGCATGGTTACTCGTAGCGCTCGGCCTTCAGATTGCCGCGACCGCCGCGGGCCCGGACATGCGGGACACGTTTGCGCTACCCGGCACCGACAGCCAGGCGGCATACGACCTGCTAGATGAGCGCTTTCCAAGCGCCTCCGGCGACTCGGACACGATCGCGTTCGAGGTGAGCGAGGGCGCGGTCACCGATCCCGCGTTCGCGACCGCCATTGACGCCGTGCTCGCGCAGATCTCGGAGGTCCCCTCCGTTGCGTCGATCACTAGCCCACTTTCCCCAGAAGGTGTCGCCCAGGTCAGCGCCGACGGCACCATAGCCTACGCAACCGTCACCTATGACGAAGCCGCCTACAACATTCCTCTCGAGGACATCGAGCGCGTTGGCGAAATCGTTGCCGCCGCGAACGGCCAACAGGTCGACGAAGCCAGCCTCACGGTGGGGCACGGAGGGCAGGCCGCAAGCCGGCTCAGCAATCCAGAGGTTGGTCCCGGAGAACTCATCGGCATCATCATCGCCGCCGGAATTCTGTTCCTCGCGTTCGGCTCGTTCTTTGCCACAACGGTGCCGCTGATCTCCGCGATCGTCGCCCTGACCGCGTCGCTCGGCGGGCTCGCGCTGTTCTCAAACCTCACGCCAATCTCCACCTCCGCGCCCACCCTTTCGGTGCTGCTCGGACTCGGCATCGGCATCGACTACGCGCTTTTCATCGTGAACCGACACCGCCGCGGGCTCAAGGAGGGCCGCGCTGTGGTGAGTTCGGTCATCGCCGCAACCACAACGTCGGGCCGTGCAGTGGTGTTCGCCGGAATCACCGTGTTCATCGCTCTCGCCGGCATGTACGTGCCGCAGATCGCGTTCCTCAGCAACCTCGCGACCGCCGCAGGCATCACCGTGATCTTCTCCGTCGCGGCGTCGATCACGCTCGTTCCCGCGCTGCTTGCGTTGTATGGCAAGCGCGCGCTCAGCCGCCGCGAGCGCGCCGCCCTTGAGGCTGCTGGCGGTGCCATGCCCGACGCTGTCGCACAGCCAAGTCGGTTCGCTCGCCTCGTTGAGCGCCGCCCGTTGGTGGCGAGCCTCGCCGCTCTGGCAATCGTGGTTACGCTCGCGATCCCTGCGCTCGACTTGCGGCTTGGAAATGCAGACCAGGGGAACGACCCAGCCGGCACGTCAACGCGCATCTCGTACGACCTCGTGGCCACCGGGTTTGGCGACGGCGCGAACGGTCCGCTGGTCGTTGCAGTAGACCTTGGCGAGCAGGCGCCGTTCGACCCCGCGGCGCCCTCTGCTGCGGTGATGGAGTTGATCCAGAACCTCGCCGCAGACGAGGCCGTTGTCTCCGTCATGGGTCCGTTGCCGAACGCCGAGGGCAACGCGGTGCTGCTGCAGGTGATACCCACGGGGAGCCCGCAGGACGAGTCCACGGAGCTCTTGCTTGACCGCACGAGAGACGACTATGCGCCCGCTGCGGAGGCCGCCGGACTGACCGTCCACGTTGGTGGAACTGTCGCCTCAAATGCCGACTTCACCAAGGCCATCGCGGACTCGCTGCCTCTGTTCTTCGCGATCGTGATTGGGCTTTCCGTGATCGTGCTCACAGTGGCGTTCAGGTCACTCGTGCTGCCGCTGATCGGTGCCGCGATGAACCTGCTCGCGGCGGCCGCGGCGTTCGGCGTTGTCGTCGCCGTGTTCCAGTGGGGCTGGGCGGCGTCCCTCATCGGAGTTGGCGAGGGCGGGCCCGTTGAGCCGTTCGTGCCGCTGATCCTGTTCGCCCTGCTGTTCGGGCTCTCTATGGATTACCAGGTGTTTTTAGTGTCGCGAATCGCGGAGATCTACCACGCGACTGGCGACAATGCCGTGGCCGTCCGGCGCGGCCTTGCGGAGGTGTCTCGCGTCATCATCGCGGCCGCGTCGATCATGGTCGTGGTGTTCGGCTCCTTCGTGACGTCCGACGCGAGGGTGATGAAGGTGCTCGGCCTTGGCCTCGCAATCGCGGTGTTCGTGGACGCCTTCGTGATCCGCGTGGTGCTCATGCCGGCGATCATGCGCATGCTCGGCACAGCGAACTGGTACCTGCCGCGCTGGCTCGACCGCATCCTGCCGCACCTCGAAATCGACGGGCACGACGGCAACGACGAGAAGCCGAGTGAAGGCACGCCGAGCCCTGATCGCAAAGAGCCCGAACTTACTCCGGCCTGACGCCTGGCACCACGCGCGGCGCCAGGCGTGGTTTAGGCACGTCATGCGTGGATTTAGCTCGCCATGCGCTCGGTTTAGGCACGTCATGCCTGGTTCTCGCACTCCGTGCGCTCAGTTCATACTCCCTCTCACCTTCCGTACGAGCGAGCGCGGCGCATGAGGTCTGCACGCCAAACCGCGCATGACGTGCCTAAACCGGGCCTAATCGCCCACAAAAAGAGGCCTGACGTGCCTAAACGGTGGTGGGGTGGGGAGAATGCGAGGCGGGGTGGCTAGGCCGCGAGGCGGAAGTGCACGGCTCGCGGCTGGCGCGTGAAGACCCACGCGATCGAGGCGACGACCGCGGGCAACACCACGAGCATCGCCGCGACGATGAGCCACGGCGGGCTAAAGCCGAGCCTCAGGTCCGACTGTGACGACGCCCAGTTCAACGCGAGCGCACAGCCCACGCCCACCGCGACGGACACGAACACGAGAATCGCCGCCTGCCACGCGGCGATGCGTTTGACCAGCGCGGGTGCCGCGCCAAGGGACGCGAGGGTGAAGTCGTCTCGGCGGGCCTCCGCGCGGGCAAGGCCAAGGGCGAGGCCGGTAGCCGTTCCTGCCACAAGCAGCACCACGACGAGAGACGCGGTGGTCAGCGGGTCGAGTCCCCGCGATGGTTCATCCACGAACATCACTCCATAGGACGACACGCTCGCGACGGCACCATTCAGCTTGAGGCGCTGCGACGGGGTCAACGTGTCACCGGCATCGATCATCACGCCAACGGGGATCACATCCGCCCCTAGCGACGGGGTGGCTTTAGGTGAAACCACAGCATCGATATTTATCAGTGGGGACGTGGGTGCCTCCGCAGCCGCAGGCACGTCCAGAGTCTTCGTGGGCTGGAGGTTGTCGCCGGACGTGATGACGTCCGTGTCGTAGACATTCAAGGTCGCCGTGCCGCCACGTATCAACAACGGGTTAAACACGACGGCGCCGCCCCCCTCGAGCGTAGCCTTCGCTTCTTCGCTGGGCTCGTGGCCCAAGAGGTACCGGAGTTCGTCAACACCCCCAATGACAAGGGACCCAGTCTCGGTGCCGACTTCGAGCGCGCAGCGAACATCCCCGGCACGTTCCCGTGCCGTCATGCGTGGCGTCTGCTCCATATAGTCCGGGCAGACGTTTTCTTTGGGAACGCTCAACGCAACGGTGGTTTTCGCGAGGCCGCCGTCCCACGGACTGGGCCACTTTTCGATGACGTGTGTGGTGGCGTCCGGGATCGCCTCCATTGCCGCCGCCGCTAAAAGTTTTGGATCGCCCATCGGTGAACCGTCGTCAGCTGTCTCTACGAGGGCATACGCATCGCCCGGCGGCGCCCAGGATTGGGATTGGTATAGGCGTTCGTCAGCCGCGGCGGAGAACGCAACGGATGCGGCCATCACCACCGTCACCGCAATGGCCGCGACCACGGGGACCGTGCGGCCCAGGTTCCGCACCGAGTCCCGCGCGGCCATGCGTGCCCCCACGCCACGCGAACCGAGTGCACCGGCGATGCCCCTGAGCGCGGCAGGCACCAGCAACATGGCGCCGGCGAAAACGACGACGAACCCGGCTGCCATCAGCAACCCGGCACGGGCATTCGCGGCCGTAGCCGCGTCGGGCAACAAGTCCATTGCGGCGGAACGCATGCGTCCGGCGACTACCAGCACGGCGCCGCCCGCGACGAGCAGCCCGGTTCCGCCAACGCTGACCCACGACCGCAGGCGGGGCGCACCTCGAGTGCCGCGAAGCGCGGCAATCACGTCGACTTTCGACGCGGATAGCGACGGAACTACCGAGGCGAGCACACCAGCGATAACGCCAAACGCCGCAGCGAATAGCACGTGGAGGGGCTTCAGGTGGAACCCCCAGTACGCGTCAAACCCTTCTTCGCCGCCCCACTGAAAGAGCACCGTGAGCCACGCCCAACCGCCGAGGATGCCCAACGGAACGCCCATGAGCGAACCAATGCCACCCAGCACCGCGCCGCGTGCAACACCGATCCGCACGAGCATGCCGCGATTGGCGCCGGTGGCCGCGAGCATCGCCATGGTCTGTTGTCTGCGCCGCATTCCCACCGCAAAGGCAGCCCCGGCGAGCAGAACCACCCCAAAGAGGCCCACGCCCCCGCTACCCGCCATGCCGCCGATCGCGTTGGCGCCGGCGGCCTTCACCGACGGCGCACCTGTGCTGAGAATCGCGTCGCGAGCGAACACCACCATGCCGTCCGCGTTAAGTGCCGCGACCGCGCTCACATCGATAGGTGCATCCACGACAAACCAGTGAGTGGGCTCGGCCCCGTCAAGTGAAGTCACGTCGAGCGTGGGCACATAGACCGCGCCTTGATCCAGCTGACGCGATTGCGATAGCTGCCCGACGACGGTGAAGGTCTCGTGGTCGCCCACGGCAATCGTGTCGCCAAGTTTGATCGACATGGTGGCGGCCAGAGCGGGCGAGATCATCGCCTCCGAATCCTTGCTCGGAGTGTGGCCGCTCACCACCTCGAAGGGACCCGATAAGGCAGGATCCCACGCAGCCCCAACCACGACGGCGGGTCGCTCGGCGAAGTCGTCCTTTGAAACGAGCGCCCTACCCGTTGTCAGCGGAATCAGCCGTGCTCCTGCCGGAAGCGAACTTGCCGGGTCACGATCCGCGACCTCGCCCTCCAGTGCCTCGGTGTCATAGCCCCAAGGCTCCGTGAGTGTGTACTGATTTACCGCAGTGCCAGCGGGAGCGACAACCGAAACCCAAGCGTCTGCCAGGCCAAGCTCCGCGGCCACGTTTTCCGCGGGGGTCGGCACGCCGCTGACGACAACCAGCCCCACTGCCATGACCACGGCAACGGGCAGGCCCACGAGCGAAGCAACCAGTAGCCCGTCGCGGGGTTGCTTGCGGACGTCGCGACCTGCGATTCGCAGCGAGACAACGCCTCGGCGAAGGCCGGAACCGAGCGTCATCGACCGCCGCCCGCGAGCAGAACCTCGGGACCCACTGCGGCGAGCTGATCAGCGACACGACCGTCGGAGAGGTAGATGATTCTGTCTGCCCAGGCCGCATGGCGCGCGTCGTGAGTGACGAGCACTACCGCGGCCCCGGCGTCGGCCCGGCCGCGCAGCGCACCAAGCACAGCGTCGCCCGTGACGGAATCGAGAGCGCCCGTTGGCTCATCGGCGAGTAGCAATTGGCGCTTCCCCACGATCGCGCGCGCGATCGCGACGCGCTGGCGTTGGCCGCCGGAGAGTTCGTCAGGGTAGCCCTTGGAGCGTTCGCGGATGCCAACGGTCGCGAGCGCCCGGCGGGCTTCCGAGCGCGCCGTCGACTGCTCGGCGCCGCCGAGGTCGAGCGGCAGGGCCACGTTTTCGAGCACGGTGAGCGAAGGGATGAGGTTGAAGTCCTGGAAGACGAACCCGATCTCTTCGCGACGCACGCGAGCCCTTGCGCGAGCGCGCATTCCCTTGAGCCGAGTGCCGTTGATGGAGACTTCGCCGCTGTCGGGCTCCAGCAACGCGCCGGCGATCGCGAGCAGCGTGGACTTCCCGGAACCCGAGGTGCCCATGATTGCGACCATCTCTCCGCGGTTCACGTCAAGGGAGACGTCCGCAAGGGCGACCGTGCGGGCGGCACCCGCGCCGTAGTGCTTGCTCACTCCGCGCAGACTCAGGGCTGGTTCGGTGACAATGGCGCGCGCGCCGACGTTGGAGGAGGAGGAGGCGGTCATCGTGCAGCCTCCGTGTGCTCATCACTGGTGCGATCAACAGGCGCGGGCTTGGCCTTAACGCTTGGCTTGAGCGTCGCGCTGGCCGCGAGCCGCTGCTCCGTGTGGTCGAGCCAACGGATCTCCGCCTCCGCGCGGAAGATCATCGCGTCTGCGACGAGCTCCCACGCCGCATCAGTGGAGTCCGAGGCGCGCTTGGCGCGATTGATCTCTTGCAAGTGGCGCATCACCTCGAGTCGCTGGACCCTAATCACCTGCGCCGCATCCACGCCCGGCGCGTTGATCGCGAGCGCCACCTTCAGCGCCATGTCGTCGCGTCCGGGCGCGGCGAGCGGTACCGGTGTGGCCCACCACGCCGCCACTTCTGCGCGGCCCAACTCCGTAAGCGCGTAGTGCACCTGCCGATCATCGTCGCCCTCGGTGCGGGTGATCAGACCGTCCCGGGCAAGGCGCTCCAGCGTCGAATAGACCTGGCCGATGTTGAGCGGCCACGTGCCACCTGTGCGCGCCTCGAAGTGTGCGCGAAGTTCGTAGCCGTACCGATCGCCCTCGTCTAGGAGCGCCATCAGCGAATGCTTTACGGACATGCAGATCCCCTTTGAATACCGCGTATGTATATACCGAGTATGCATCGAGCGAAGGGCGAACTCGACCGCGGCGCGCCGGGAAATTGCGAGGTGTGTTCGCGAAATCAGACATGACGTGCCTAAACGAGGCCGATTCGAACGCGAAACCGAGCATGACGTGCCTAAACCGCGTTGGGGCGGGGTGGGGCGGGGCGGGGTGGCCGGGTTGCGGGGGGCGCGGGCGGCTTCGGTATGCCCGACGGGCGGGTTGGTCGGATGCGCACGCCGGTCGGATGCGCGGGCAGGGACGACCGTGGGCGGGCCGGTTCTCCCGCCCGCCCACGTGTGCGCTTTGACTGTGCGCTCAAAGAGTGCGCTCAAAGAGTGCGCTCAGAGAGTGCGCTCAGAGAGTGCGCTCAGAGAGTGCGCTCAAAGAGTGCGCTCAAAGAGTGCGCTCAGAGAGTGCGCTTTAGTCCTCGGACTCGTACATTTCGAACCAGAGCTCGGCGAGAGCCTCGCGGTCCCACTCTTCAAGCAACTCCGCTCCCATTTGCGCGAGCGAGTCCTTGCCGTCGCTAAACTCTGCGGCGCGGGCACGGTAACTCTCGAGGAGTTCTACAGCAGCATCTTCGCCGCGAACCTGCTGCACGGCCTGGGCCGTCATCCACAGCAAACCAACTGCCTCTTCTCCCTGATCCACCGTGAGAGCGAACTCGATTCCCTCGACACCGTGCTGGGCTGCAGCCGCAGGATCCTGGTCAGACAGAATCGCCTGACGCGTTGTCATTGCACGGAGAACGCGGGGTCCGTCCTCAATCGCGCGCGCAACTTCAATCGCCCGCTCGATCGGCTCGCGCCAGTCACTGCGGGCAAGATCGCCACGCGCGCCAGCGGTGAGGAACAGGAGTTCGTACTCAAGGATCGGCTCCGGCTCGCTTGCGACGAATGCGAGGCCGCGCTCGAGCACCGCAAGCGCCTCCTCACGCTGCTCTTGGTAGATCAGTTCGCGGCCCGCAAAGATCGTCATCTCCGCCGCCGGACGTAGGCCACCCGCTTCCGCGAACAGCTCGGACGCTCGCACGTAATGCTCTGCGGCGCGCGAGTCAAAGCTCTGGTCGTATGCCTTGCCAAGGTTGGCGTAGGTCTGGGCAAGCGACCCGGGCTCGACATCGCCGGCCGCGAGCTCGTCGGCCAGGATGCGCTCCAGGAGGGGAACGGCACGCGGACCCATTTGTGCGTCAACGAGGCACACAGCGTGCTGCCAACGCAGGGAGGCGGGCATTTCGCCATCTGTGCCGAGCAGGCTCTGCGCGTAGTCAAAACGCGCGACGGCGTTGACGCTCGCATCAGCGTCTTGCCATGCCTGGGCGGCGTCGATGGCCCTACGGAATGACGCACCGTCAAAACCGGCCGCCGCAAACAGAGAGGACGAGGCATCAAACTCCTGCGCGGCTGCGGCCGGCTCCTCGAGCCGGCCAAGGAAGTGCCCACGCAACTGGTGATTTGCGGCCAAGGCCGTGCGCGGAACGGGAAGCTGAGCGGCCGTTGCGAGATCGGCAAACGCCGCCTCGGAATCGCCGCCGGCAAACGTGAATTGAGACCGGGCGTAAAGCACGGATGCTCGGTTCGAGGGGTCGCTCTCTGGAGTCAGCGCGAGGGCGGCCTCGATGTGGGCGCCCGCGCGGGCAATCTCCTCCTCGCTGGGGCCCCCCTCCTGCGACATCAAAGCCTGAACAGCGAGCATGTGGACGTTCGCCAACTGCAACGGATGGACGTCCGGGTGAGCGTCAATTGCGGCCTCAAACTGCTCCGCGGACGAGCCGAGCGGAGCCGCCTCTGACATCGCAGCCGCCTCGTCGCCACGAGCCATCGCGATGAAGTTGAGGTACGCGTTGGCCGCGTTCTCCGCCAGTTGGGGGTCATCGAGTTCGCGAGCGGACGATCGCAGAATGCCGGCCGCACGCGCCAACTCATCTGGCGTCAGCTCATCCGCGCGCTCGAGTGCTCCGCGAGCGGCGATGAACGCCTCCCCATGGTCGCTCGCCCACACGCTCGCGACAGCGCGTGCCACGAACTCTGAGGGCGTGCTCGGCTCCGCAGGGCGGATCGAGATGGGAGAGAACTCCTGCGGTTCGCCAAGGTCCAGCGGGTGCTCTTCGTTCACGAGCGCCTTCGCGTTGGCGAGCCGGTTCGCGTACATGTCGTTGCCGTTGCGCGCGTCAAAGCGCGCACCGATCTCCGCCGCCGCGTCCCACATCACCGCAGACATCTCGCTCACACCACGAACCTCGTCCGTCGCAGGCAGGAGCGCCGTCAACCGCGGGTCTGCGCTACCGCGAACAAGCGCACCTGCGAGGTCCGGGCGAGCGGCGGCGAAGCGGTCAAGCACCACGGCAAAGTTGGTAAGCGCCGCAAAGTGCTTGCGCTCACCAAGCGCGTCCTGGGCGAGGTCCACTAGGTGCCGCTCAAGCATCTGAAAGGCGAGCTCGTGGTTGCCCGTCACCGAAGCGAAGGCCGCACACTCGGCATTGGCCGCAACGCCTTCCGCGCGGTGGCGCGAAGCGCCGTAGGCCTCGTCGTAAGCCTCCTCGACATCGGGGTGATCCACGCGAAGCATCTCGATGAGAATGCCCGCGAGCATCGACTCCGGCTCTTCTGCGCAGGTGTTCCCCGCTCGCCAACTGTCAACCGCACGCTTCACCGCGGCCGCACCGTCCCCGCGCATCAATTCGAAGTCGACAAAGCTCGACGGTACACACGCTTCGCATGACGAGAAGCGATCGCGCGGCATAGCGTCGAGCTCCGCCGCAGCAACCGTCGCAGCCTCGAGGTTGCCCGTCTCGACGGCACTGTCCAGGCGGCCGGTGACGATCGCAGACAGCGGCAGCCCGGCCGCGCGGTACGTCGCTTCGAAGTCCGCGAACACGTCCTCGAGCTGAGCGAGGTCGAACACCGGCGAACCCGTGATGATCCCTGGCATCCACTTGTAGTGCCAAAAGATCTGATCGCTGTCTGAGTCAGGATCGCCAAAGAACCGCGCGGGGTCCTCCTTGTGCTTTGCCGCGCACCACGCAAAGTTAGCGAGCGCGAGGTCGCTGACATCGCACATCACCCCGTTCGCGGTGAGGCGCATGCGTACAGCGAACTCGAGGTCTTCGTCGCCGCGCTCCTGCGCGACTGCCAGAAGCTGCAGACCCTTTTCACGCTGCTGGGCGTTCCAACCCATGTAGTCGAGCTCTGTCAGCATCTCTTCAGTTGCGGTGTCCATGGTCATTCGTCCCCTCCCATATCCAGTCCGACGCTCAAGGTGATGAGGTCGTCAAGCGATTGACTCATTAGTGCGCGATCACGTTCGGTGAGCGGCCGACGCCCGGCAAGCAGCGCTTGCACGTACAGCAGGCGCAACGAGCGTTCAAAAACCTCGGTGTCGCGAAGGGTCGACAGCCGCTGTACCAGCGGTGACGCCCAGTTGAGACATACCTGCGCACGCACTGCCGTCACGCCCGTGCGGGCGCGGGTGGCGTCCACGTGGTTGCCCGCCTTGCGCAGCGCGGCGGCCCACGGTCCGCTCGCGATCTCGCTCGCGCGTTCCATGTCCACGCGAGTCAGGACCTGCGCGTCGGCGATGTAGAGCGACGGCACGGTGCCATCGGGCAGCACTTTGACAACCGCATCGACGTCTACGACGGCAAGTGCGGCGGTGGCGCGAGCGGCCAGCGGCTCGGTGCGTGCCCTGTCTTCGAGCGGAGCCTCCGCAAGTTCGGAGAGCCGCGCCATCACGTCCGCGCGGCTTACCTTGAGACCACTAAAGAGGTGGGTCGCCTTCTCGAGAAGTTCCTCATGGTGCACGTACGACGCGTTGACGAGGGTCGCGTTGGAGCCAAGCCCCGTCAGCATCCGGAACTCGTCGAGCGAGTTCGCGAAGAGGGCATCACCCGCGGCCGCGATCTGCTCAAGCGTCATGGGGCCTACGGCGGTCTCAAAGTCGAGGAATGGTCCCACGATGCGGAACAGCTCGTCGTCTTCCACGCATGCCGCACGAATGGCAAGGTCGTGCGTGCTGAGGAACGCGTGCAGCCGCGGCCTGTCCGCAGAGGCGAGTCCGCGCACCCACTGGCGAACGGCGTCGGCAATCGCATCGCGAGTGATCTTCAGGGCGTCGTCCTTGACAAGCGATTCCCTGCTTGCCGTGGGCGTGAGGCCATCGGAACTCACGACGGGACGCAAGAAGAACGCCCAATCGGGAACGATGTTTTCTTCGTTCTCCGATGCGAGCATGCGGCCCAAATACACGCGGGCGCCATGATGCCCACGGCCCGACGCTGGCGAGCCGAGTACGAATGCCGCGCCTTGGGTGGCGGTACCGGCCACGCGGATGGGGATAACGTCCAGGGGCCGGTGGCCAATGAGTTCCTCGCCGTAGGCGAGAAGCGTTTCGCGGTCTGCCGAGAGGAACGGCGCGGGCCCGGTGAGGCGCTCGTCTCCCGTGGCGGTGGCGAGTGTCACGGGAATCGGCAGGTACTCCGCGTAACGCTTTGCGAGTCGCCTTATGGCGCGTTCCGTGAGCAGTGTCGCGCCTTCCCGAGACCCGCGAAGGGTGACGCTGGTGCCAATGGGAACAGCGTCGGACTGTGCCTCGGTGAGTTCAGTCACGGTGTACGTGCCGTCTGCCAGCCCGTGCCACACGCACGCGAGGCGGCCCTGTTTGCGGCTGAGGATTTCGATCTCATCGGCGACCATGAAGCAGCTGAGCAGGCCAATGCCGAAGTGGCCAAGGAAGTCTGAGTTGCGCAGGTCAAGGACGTCGCGCTTGGAGCTGCGACCAACCGTGGACAGGAGGTCCGCGACCTCATCCGCGGCGAGCCCAATGCCGTCGTCCCTGACGATGAACGGGCTCGTGTCGGTAGCAGGGCGAATCCGTACGCCCCACGCAGGATCGAGCGCGCCGTGGTCAGAGCGAGCGACGATCGCATCGCGTGAGTTCTGCAACAACTCGCGCAAGAAGACCTCGGGGCCCGAATAGATATGCCGCGAAAGCAGGTCAATAACACCGCGCAGGTCGACACCGAAGTCGCTCAAGAATTACCCTCCCCAGCAAACGAACCCGCAACGTTTCGATGCGGGTTCGGCACTGAACGTAGCAAATGCCTCCACGCATGTCTAGCGGCGGGAATCAGCACGCTAGCGTTCGCGCCTCGCGACCGCGAAAACGTCCCCAACACGCCGCTATTTGACTTCGCGCAGCGCCCCAGTGTGAACGTCGAACACGAAGCCCCGCACGTGAGAAGTGTCAACGAGGAACGGCGAGCGGCGCACACGTTCCATCGATTGACGCAGGTCACCATCGAGATCGGCAAACGACTCTGGGCTCCACGCAGGCTTAAGGCCGGTCTCTTCGAGCAGCTGATTGCGCAGTTCGTCGTCCGTGAACGTGAGCGCCCCACAGTCCGTGTGGTGGATGAGAATGACCTCGCGCGTTCCAAGTTTGCGCTGCGAGATGGTGAGGGAACGGATCACGTCATCGGTGACGACGCCGCCGGCATTACGGATGATGTGAGCGTCGCCAATGTCGAGGCCCAACATGGCGAAGGTGTCGAGCCGCGAGTCCATGCAGCTCACCACCGCAAGGTGGCGGCGAGGCGGCAACGGCCTATCCGGGGCGTACGTCGCGGCGTAGGTGGCGTTGTTGGCGATTAGTTCGTCAGCGATTCCCATGGGCAAAGACTACGGCCCTCTCCGCCCCCGCAGATCGTCGCTGGCGGTGGTCTCAGTGGTGAAGGATGGAGGCATGAAGCGAATCTTTGTCACCGGTTCCGCCCAAGGCATTGGCGCGGAGTGCGCGCGCCAGTTGATCGCGATGGGACACGATGTTGTGATCCACGCCCGCGACATGGAGCGCGCCACCGCCGCCCTAGCCGCGGTCCCCGGCGCGGCCGGTTGCGTGACCGGCGAGCTGTCTTCACTCACGTCAACGACCGGCCTCGCGGCCCAAGCCATTGACCACGGACCGTTCGACGCCGTCATCCACAACGCGGGAGTGGGCGGCGGGGCACCGGAGCGCACGCTGACTGGCGACGGACTCGAGCGGATCTTCCACATCAACGTCGTGGCTCCCTACCTACTCACTGCACTCATGCCGGTGTCGCCGCGAATGATCTACCTGACCTCCGGCCTGGAAGAAGACGGCCGCTGGCATCCGGAGGATCTGCAATGGAGCGACCGCGACTGGGACGGAATGCAGGCCTACTCGGACTCGAAGCTCCACGACTCGATGTTGAGTTTTGAGATCGCTGCACGCCACCCGGAATCGATCGTCAACGTCGTTGACCCTGGCTGGATCAAGACCCGGCTTGGCGGCCCTGAGGCATGGGATCCGGTGGAGCTAGGCGCGGAGACGCAAGTGTGGTTGGCGACGTCTGACGAGGACTCGGCCACAGCGTCGGGCCGTTACGTGAAGCGCCGCGAGACGCATGAGCCAAACCCAACCGTGCGTGACGCCGAGGCCAGGGCCCAGCTGATCGCCGAGCTCGAGCGGCTCACCGGGGTACCGCTCCCGTAAACGGCAACGGACCCGCCACCACTGGAGATGGGGGGTCCGTCACCGGAAGGTTCGCCGCGCTGGGGTGAGCCAGCCTGACGCTTTATTGAGGCATCGACGGCGCTTCAGTCCACCGCGTTGATGCCACAGTCTTGTATGCCAAAAACCCTACCGTCGGTCGCTGGCCAGCGCAGGGTGAAGCGCAAGTTTTTAGCGGCCGCCAAACGCGTAGTAGGCGCCGTTCCAACGGATCTGCTGCTCAAAACCGTCAAGCGTGGTGTCAGCGTCAATGACGAGTAGCTCGATGCCGGCCATCTTGGCGAAGTCCTTAATGACCTGCGCATCGAGCTGGGTGCTCATTGCCGTGTGGTGGGCGCCGCCCGTTTGTAGCCACGCGCCGACGGCCGTGGCGAAGTTGGGACGGGCCTTCCAGATCGCGTGGCCAACAGGCAGGTTTGGCATTGCCTCAGGCAGTTCGACGTTGTCCACCTCGTTGAGCACAAGGCGAAACCTGTCACGCATGTCACTGAGCGCAACAACGATCGCCGGCCCAGCGTCGGCCGTGAACACGAGACGGACGGGGTCTTCCTTGCCGCCGATCCCCAACGGGTGGATCTCGAGTCGCGGCTTCTGGGAGGAGAGCGAAGGGCTCACCTCGAGCATGTGGGCGCCGAGCGAGAGTTCCTCGCCGGGGACCAGGTGGTAGGTGTAGTCCTCCATGAGGCTCGCGCCGCCGGGGCGGCCCGCGCCCATGACGGCGCACAGGTGAACGAGGATGGCTGTCTTCCAGTCGCCCTCTGCACCAAAGCCGTACCCGTCCGCCATGAGGCGCTGGACCGCGAGGCCGGGCAGTTGGCGCAACTCGCCTAGGTCCTCAAATGAGTCGGTGAATGCGCCGAACCCGCCCTCCTCGAGGAAGCCGCGCAGTCCAACCTCGATGGCTGCCGCGTAGCGCAGGGACTCGTGACGGTCGCCGCCGGGCTTGAGTTCCTCGGCAACGTCGTAGAGATCGAGGTACTCGTCGATGAGCGCGTCCACGGCGGCATCATCAGCCGCGTGCACCCGCTCCGCGAGCTCGTTCACACCCCACGTGTTGATCTGCGCGCCGAGGACAACCTCGGCCTCTGTCTTATCTCCCTCGGTGACGGCGACAAAGCGCATGTTGTCGCCAAACCGCGCGACCTTGAGGTTGCGTGCGGCGGCGATACCGGCGGCCGCTCGCGACCACAGGCCGATGCGCTGCGTCACCTCTGGCGAAGACGCGTGCCCTACAACCGTGACGCGCGGAACGTTGAGTCGCGTCTCGATGTACGCGTACTCGCGGTCGCCGTGCGCGGCCTGGTTGAGGTTCATGAAGTCGAAGTCGATGGTGCCCCACGGCAGCTCAAGGTTCGCTTGCGTCGCGAGGTGAAGTAGCGGCTTGGTGAGCGCGTTGAGGCCCGCGATCCACATCTTGGCCGGGCTGAAGGTGTGCATCCAGGTGATGACGCCGATCACCTTGGGGTCCGCGGAGGCCGTCACCATCGCGTCGAGAATCCCGTCGCGGTTCATCAGCACGGGCTTCCACACCACCGTCACGGGGATGTTGCCAGAGGCGGCCAAGAGTTCGACGACCTCCTGTGACTGGTCCGCAACCTGCTTGAGCACCTCCTCGCCGTAGAGGGTCTGGCTGCCGGTGAGGAACCACACCTCGTACTCGGCGAGGTTGGGCACGATGCTTGTCACTTCACGTCTCCTTGCGATGGCTGTCCGTAGACGTTTTGGTAGCGATCGAACAGTGCGTCGATCGCTGAAGGTTCGATGGGCACTGGCGTGTCGAGCTGACGGGCCAGGTGGACCGTGCGCGCGACGTCCTCACACATGACGGCCGCCTTGACCGCGTCGCGGGCGTCCTTGCCGATGGTGAAGACGCCGTGGTTCGCCATCAACACGGCCCGGGAGCGGTGGCCGGTGAGGGTCGCGACGATCCCGCGGCCGATCGAGTCGTCGCCGATGATCGCGAACGGCCCAACCGGGATCTCGCCGCCAAACTCGTCCGCCATCGCGGTGATGACGCATGGGATTGACTCGTGCCGCGCGGCCCACGCCGTCGCGTACGGCGAGTGCGTGTGAACCACGCCGCCCACGTGCGCGAGGTTGCGGTAGACGTACGCGTGCGCGGCCGTATCCGAGGACGGTGACCGGTCAGACCCAGGCGTACCAGGCACAACGTTGCCGTCAAGGTCGCAAAGGATCATGTTCTCTGGCGCCAACTGGTCGTAGTCAACGCCAGACGGCTTGATGACAAAGTGGTCCGTGCCCTCAACGCGCTCGGAGACGTTCCCCGCCGTCCACACCACGAGCCCGTAGCGCACTAGCTCGCTGTGCAGCGCGCTCACTCGCTCCCGGCTCGCGTCGATCGCGGCCTGCTGCTGCTCGGTGAAGTCGCTCATGCGTGGGCCTCTCGTCGGATCGCCTTGAGGCGCTTCATCACATCATTCGCGCCGCGCCCAAAGTAATCATGAAGTAGCCGGTACTCGGCGAACAGGCGGTTGTACTGAGCCACAGCGTCGGGCTGGGGAACGTAAGCGGCGCGCGTCACCTTGCCCATTGCCTCCCCCGCCTGCCCGACGCTGGGGTACAGGCCAGCTGCCACGGCGGCGTGGATGGCGCTTCCTAGGGCAGGTCCTTGGTCAGAGGCGATCGTGGAGATGGGCAGGTTGAGGACGTCGGCGTACATCTGCATCAGTTGGCGGTTCTTGAGAAGGCCGCCGGCGACCACGAACTCGGTGACCGGCACCCCTGAGGCGTTGAAGGTCTCGACGATGGTGCGGGCGCCGAACGCCGTTGATTCGAGGAGTGCGCGGTAGCCCTGCTCGGCGCGCGTGGCGAGGGTCTGGCCAACGAAGATGCCGCTGAGGCTGGTGTCGACCAGTACCGACCGATTGCCGCCGTGCCAGTCGAGAGCCACGAGGCCGTGTGCGCCGATTGGCTCTTCAAAGGCGAGGTTGGTCAGGTGCTGGTGCACCGAGGTGCCGGCGGATTCGGCCTGGTCAAAGTAGCGAGCGGGGACCTGGTTCTTGACGTACCACGCAAAGATGTCGCCAACGCCGGATTGGCCGGCCTCGTAGCCGTAGTAGCCGGCAAGAATGCCGCCGTCCACGACCCCGCACATCCCTGGCACCTCTGCGAGGTGGTCACCGTTCATGACGTGGCATGTTGAGGTGCCCATGATCGCGAGCATCTGGCCGGGTTCCGTGGCTTTTGCTGCGGGGGCGGTGACGTGCGCGTCGACATTGCCGACGGCCACTGCGATCCCTTCCGGGAGGCCGGTCCACTCCGCGGCCTGCGCGGTGAGGCCGCCCGCGCGATCGCCGAGCTGGCCGACGCGGTGGGCGAGCTTGGTCTGCGCGAAGCCCGCAAAGTCGGGGTTAAGCGCGGCCTCAAAGTCGCTGCTGGGGTACGCGCCGTCTTGCAGGATTCCCTTGTAGCCGGCCGTGCAGGCGTTGCGAACGTATTCGCCGCTGAGCTGCCAGATGATCCAGTCAGCGGCCTCAATCCAGTGGTCCATGAGGGTATAGAGCTCAGGGTCTTCCTCAAGCAGTTGCAGCGCTTTCGCGTACTCCCACTCAGAGGAGATGAATCCGCCGTACCGCGGGAGCCAGTTCTCCGAGCGCTCGCGCGCGAGTGCGTTGATGCGGTCCGCTTGGGCTTGGCCAGCGTGGTGCTTCCAGAGCTTGACGTAGGCGTGGGGCCTGGTCTCGAGGCCGGGGACCTCACACAGCGGCGTTCCGTCTGCGAGCACGGGCAGCGGGGTCGATGCCGTGAAGTCTGTGGCGATGCCTACGACCTTTGCGGGGTCGATGCCTGCCGCCTTCACGGCGGCAGGGACCGCGTTGCGCAGAACGTCGCGGTAGTCGTTGGGCACCTGCAGGGCCCATTCCGGAGGGAGGGTTGCGCCCGTGGCCGCAAGCGTGGTGTCCATCACCGCGTGTGGGTAGTCGTAGACAGCGCTGCCGAGTTCCGTGCCGTCTGCAGCGTCGACGACGAGTGCGCGACCGGAGAGCGTGCCGTAGTCAACGCCGATCACAAAGGCGGTGTTGGGTTCAACCATCGGGGCCCCTTTGCCGGAGTTGGTGGACGGATATGAACGCTAACATACAACGCAGTCACCAACGCAAGCGGACGCTACGCATCGGGAACTACGAGCGCGGACGCGTGGTCGAGGAGCGCTCCACCAGCCATGGCCGCAACGGCGGCGGCGCGGGGTGTGACGGATCGGCGAGCTGCGCAACCAGCATCGCAACTGCCTCGGAACCGGCGCCCTCAAAGTCCTGGTGAACGGTGGTGAGTGGGGGATAGAAATGCGCCGATTCGGGGATGTCGTCGAAGCCAACAACGCTCACATCGAGCGGTACAGAAAGGCCTCGTCGCCGTAGCGAATGCATCGCGCCTTGCGCCATCTGGTCGTTCGCGACAAAGACTGCGGTGACATCCGTGGCGATCTTGAGTCCCGCGTCAAACCCGGAAGAACCCGTCCAGTCGCCCGGAAGATCCGGGTGCCCGGTGAGCCCGTGCTCGCGCAGGAATGCGTGAAACGTTGCCCTGCGGACGTCGGCCTCCGTGAAGCCCTCTGGCCCGGCAATGTGCTGGAAGGCGCGATGCCCAAGTTGGTAGAGGTGCTCCATCGCGAGGCGGGTACCGGCGTCTTGGTCAACGGCAACCGACTTGCCTTCGGTTGGGTGGCCCGTGAGGACATATGCCACGGGAATACCTGCGTTCATGCCCTCCACTACCTCGGTGACCTGCGGGCTCTGCGCCACCACAACGAGGGCATCGACCGAACGGCCAAGCAAGAAGTCGAGGCTTTCCAAGACGTCCGCCGGGTGATGCGAGGTGGTGGTGATCAGTGGGTGAAACCCGGCCGCTATCGCCGCGCGTTGGGTCGCGTAGAGCGTTGACATCGGCCCGTAGTTGGGCGTCTCCGGCGCTAGGACTCCGATCGCGTGAGAGCGTCCGGTGGCGAGGGTACGCGCGGCGAGATTGCGGCGGTAGCCAAGCTCCTCGATGGCCGCCAACACCCGCTGACGGGTATCTGGCCGTATGCCTGGGAAGTCGTTGAGAACGCGAGAAACCGTCTGGTGCGAAACACCGGCGCGCGCAGCGACATCATGCATGCTCGGGCCGCGCGATTGCTTGGGCATCCAGACCTCCGCCGCCACCCTAGTAGGACAACTCCATCGTCGTGGGGCGCGACACCTCCGCTTGTGGATACACACCGACAACGTGCCACACGTCCGATGTTCACGGTAACATTGAGATTCCCGAGGTATCAACAGTCACATAATTTGATCTCAACGACGGACATTGCGACACCCCGGATATTGCACGTACCAGGCACGATCGAGGACTTCATGACCAACCCAGCGCTACGCACTCAGCAGGCATTCGAGGACGCGTACGGCTATCCCGCCCACGGTGTGTGGTCCGCACCTGGCCGCGTCAACCTGATCGGCGAACACACCGACTACAACGGCGGCCTGGTTCTCCCATTCGCCATTGACCGCCGCACGTATTGCGCCGTTGGCCTGCGATCCGATCGCCTGTTGCGGGTTCGCTCGGAGACCATCGAGGGCGAAGCGATCATCGCGATCGACGACCTCGCTCCCCAGGCGCTCTCTGGCTGGTCCGCCTACGTGCTCGGGGTTGCCTGGGCACTGGGGCACGGAACCGAAGGTCAGCCGGGTGCCGACCTCACCGCAGCGTCGGGCCTTGATGTCTACCTGACCAGCGATGTGCCGGTGGGCGCGGGCTTGTCGTCATCTGCCGCAATCGAATGCGGAATTGCGGTTGCGCTCAATGAACTCTGGGGCCTTGGCCTTGACCGGATGGCCCTAGCGCGAGCGGGCAGGCTTGCGGAAAACGTTGCCGTCGGAGCGCCAACGGGGATCATGGACCAGTGCGCGTCGCTACTGGGCGAGCAAGACCACGCTGTGTTCCTCGACTGCGGCACGGAGACCGCGGATTCGATTCCGCTGCACCTCGATCGCGACGGCCTCACGGTGCTGGTCATCGACACCCTCGTAACGCACGCGCATTCGAATGGCGGCTACGCCGAGCGCCGGGCAGCCTGTGAACGCGGTGCCGCGGCTCTCGATGTTCCGTCGCTGAGGTTCGTTGAGGAAAGTGACCTGCCGCGCGCGCAAGCGCTGCTCGACGAAGAGACCTTCCGGCGGGTGCGTCACGTCGTGACCGAGTCCGGTCGCGTGGCCGCGACCGTGAGGGCGCTGCGCGAAGACGGCGCGAATGCGATTGGTGACCTGCTGCTCGCCTCGCACGCCTCGATGCGCGACGACTTTGAAATCTCCGTGCCGGAGCTCGACCTTGCCGTTGAGTCCGCGGTTCGCCATGGCGCCATTGGCGCGCGCATGACGGGGGGCGGTTTTGGAGGCGCTGCGATCGCAGTTGTGGCGGCCGACGCTGCGGCTGAGATCGCGGCAAGGGTCACCGAGGAGTTCATCGCGGCGGGATTCGGCGCGCCACGATGCTTCACGGTGACCCCCTCCAACGGCGCGCGCCGCGACCTCTAGGCTGATGCCATGACTTGGTTGGTGACGGGCGGCGCTGGCTATATCGGAACCCATGTTGTGAGGGCGCTCGACGCCGCCGGCATGTCCCCGGTGGTGCTTGACGACTTGTCCACCGGTATCGAGAGTTTTGTCGCGGGCGGCACCCCATTTGTGCGGGGATCGGTGCTCGACACCGATGTCGTAACCGCCGCGCTCGTGGAGCACAACGTTGAGGGCGTGATCCATTGCGCCGGCTACAAGTTCGCTGGCGAATCCGTGAAGTACCCGCTGCACACGTACTCGCAGAACGTCGAAGGCACGCGCTCGTTGCTCGATGCGATGGCCGTCGCTGGCGTGCAGAACCTCGTGTTCTCGTCCTCAGCCGGCGTCTATGGGACGCCAGAGTCACCGGTTGTCACGGAGAAGACGCCCACGTTCCCTGAGTCTCCCTACGGCGAGTCAAAGCTCGTTGGCGAGTGGCTAATTCGCGATCAGATTGTCGCCACCGCGGGCACCGACGCGGCCCTGCGCGCCACGTCGCTTCGGTACTTCAACGTCGTTGGCTCCGGCTTCCGCGATGTGTGGGATGCCTCGCCGCACAACCTGTTCCCACGGGTGTTCGCCGCGATCCAGGCCGGGATTGCGCCGCAGATCAACGGCACCGACTACGAGACACCGGACGGCACGTGCGTTCGCGACTACGTGCACGTGAGCGACCTTGCGCACTCCCATGTGGCCGCGGCGCGGATGCTCGCTGCTGGCCGTCCACTAGCGCCCGTCTACAACCTTGGCTCGGGTGCCGGGACTTCTGTTCGCGAGATCGTTGATGCGATCGTTAAGGTCACGCAGACCGATCTAGTTCCCGTCGAGGGACCACGGCGCCCTGGTGATCCTGCGCGCATCGTCGCTACCGGGGAGCTCGCGGCAGACGACATCGAGTGGAAGAACTCCCACTCGGTGGTGGAGATGGTCGAGTCCGCTTGGGTCTCGCAGCCCAAGGACGCCTAGGCGCCAGGAACGATCGCGTCTACCTGAATCTCTACCTTGTAGCGGGGGTCAGCAAAGGCGGCGACCTGCACGATTGTTGCGACTGGGCGCACGGAGTCGAACGCCTCGCGGTGGGCGCGGGCGACAAGGTCCATGTCCGCCATGTCGATGACATAGGTGACCGTGCGGACCACGTGCTCTAGACCGGCGCCGGCGCTCGTCAGCGCCGCCTCGATGACCGCGAGTGCATCCTGTGACTGCTCATAGGCGTCGCCGTCGATTGCAGAGTCGCGGCAACAAGAGCCGGCAACAGCGATCTGATTGCCCACGCGCACCGCGCGTGAGTAGCCGTAGACGTCTTCGAAGCGACCACCTGAGGAGAAGTTCTGGCGAGAAGAGTTGTTTTCCACGCCGTCATACTTCCACGCTGCGGTCCAACCTAAGAACGCTGCGGTCCAACCTAAGAACGCGACGACGCAACCACTCCCGCGTACCAGGCCGCGGACGGCTTGGGCGTGCGGGCAAAGGTGACGGGATCTACGGCAACCAGCCCGAACGTCGGGCGGTATCCCTCTGCCCACTCAAAGTTGTCCAGCAGGCTCCACGCGAAGAACCCGCGCACGTCAACACCGTCGTCCATGGCCTCGCGCAGAGCGGCCAGCGAGCGCGAGTAGTACTCGATGCGCTCGGCGTCGTCTGCCGTGGCAACGCCGTTCTCAGTCACGATCACGGGCACCTGGGCGGCCGCGAATGCCGCGCGCACTGTCTGCCCCAGGGCCTCCGGGGTGAACGTCCAGTCCATCTGGGTGACGCGCCAGTCTGCGGGCTTCGCGAGTTCCTGGAAGTCCGGGCCCACGTGCTGCGTGAAGTACGTCTGCACGCCGATGTAGTCGTCGTCGCGGGCGGCCTCGAGATACGCGCCTGCCATGAGCCACGGGAACGGGTTTTCGGGATCGTCCGTGGGCATGTCCATCATGCGAACGCCCTCAGAGTTGGGGTCACCGTCCGCGTGCACCACGATGTCGCTGAGCGCCAGCGTGAGGCCAACAGGGAAGTCGCCTGGGCCGTCTTTGAGGACCACGCGGGCGCGCTTGTGGGCGGCGACAAAGTTCTCCGTCGATGCCCGGAAGGCCTCGATTCCACCGTTCTTGGCGGGCGGGAAGATGTTCAACATGTAGCCGAGCAGCGCGACCACGTTGGGTTCGTTGAACGTGGCAGCGATGTCGATCTGGTCGCCAAGGTGCTGCACCGCAATGTCGACGTAGCGGGCGAACCACTCGACGATCTGCGGGTTCTCCCAACCGCCCTGCTCCGCGGCCCATATGGGAGTGGTGAAGTGGTGGAAGGTGACAGAGGTCTTGAGGCCCAGCTCATGCGCGGCGAGCATGATCTGGCGATAGTGCTCTAGCGCGGCGATCGAGAACTCGCCCTGGGCGGGCTCGATGCGGCTCCACTCTATGGAGAAGCGGTAGCAGTCAAGGCCCATATTCTTGACCAGCTCGAGGTCCTCGAACCAGCGGTGGTACGAGTCAGTGGCGTCGCCACTCGACTCCTTGGCTCCGGTGCCAGCTGTGTGCTCAAAGACCCACCAGTCGTTGTTGGTGTTGCCGCCCTCGATCTGGTGCGCCGCCGTCGCGGTGCCCCACAGCCAACCCGCTGGTACCGGGCCAAAACTGGTCATCGGGGAGAAGGTGGATGCAGCGTCGGGCATAGCGTCTTCTTCAGGCATCACTCGCTCCTTTGCGATGGTTACCAGGCGGTCAGACCGTAAGTCTAGTCCCACCCAAGCTCATGCAGCCGCTCGTCGTCGATGCCAAAGTGATGCGCAATCTCATGCACCACCGTGATCGCGACCTCCTCGCGCACTTCATCTGCGGTCTCACACATGCGCACAGTGGGCCCGCGATAAATGAAGATGCGGTCCGGCAGCTCGCCAAATCCATAGTTCCCGCGCTCCGTGAGGGCGATGCCGTCGTACAAGCCAAGCAGGTCAGGATCGTCGCCAGACGGCTCGTCCTCGATGAGGATCACGACGTTGTCAACGAGGTCAAGCAACTCGTCAGGAATGAGTTCAAGGCCGGCATCCACTGCGGCTTCGAACTCCTCGTGCGTCATCTCCACCATGCGCCCATTCTCACGGCCCGACGCTGGGTTGGGTAATCTGCCCGGCGCCGGTATCATTGCCGAGTCCCGGCGGCACTAGTGGTCGCCGAGATGCCCTCATCGTCTAGCGGCCTAGGACGCCGCCCTTTCACGGCGGTAGCACGGGTTCGAATCCCGTTGGGGGTACGAACGATCGAGGCGAAAGGGATGCGAGCTTGCTCGCATCCCCGAGCCGATTGAGTTCACAGCCTGCAGTCCCTAGGTCGGCAGGGGTATTAGGACCAGTTTTGGATGGTCTACACTTGCTTTTGCTCGTTTGAGCAATGGCCCTGTAGCGCAGTTGGTTAGCGCGCCGCCCTGTCACGGCGGAGGTCGCGGGTTCAAGTCCCGTCAGGGTCGCGGTGCGACAGCCCCTTCATCGAAGGGGTTTTCGTTTCACAGGGGTACGGCTTCTCGCCGACGCCGTACTCCGCTTGGCTCTGTAGCTCAGTTGGTAGAGCGCACGACTGAAAATCGTGAGGTCACGGGATCGACGCCCGTCGGAGCCACCGTTAATAGTTGGACGCGTACGCCGTAAAGGTTGTGCCCTCCGGAAGAATCTCGTAGAAGAACGCCTCGACCTGCGCCGTATCTCCCTGGGACATCTCCTCGACGTAGCCATTCGAGGCGCCAATGATCTGGCCGGAAGCATCCCTGGCCACAAACGTCACCACTCCCCCGTACGTGTCTTCCTCGAACGTCGACTCGACGGTGGCGGTAACAGTCGTGGACCAGTCGTCTGACGTGGACTGGACGCTGCTGACAGCCAGTTCCCCGGTCTGCATGCCGGTGCCGGCGGTCTCGGGAGAAGGGCCGGTCACTCGCAACTCGGTGATGCCTTCGGCGCCAATCTCGTAGAAGGCGCCAGAAATCGCTGACTCCCCTTGCGGCACCGCGACGTAACTCCACTGCGAGTCCAGCACCTCACCGTTTGCGTCCAGGGCCTCGATCGTAAAGTCCGAGGCCTCATACGCCTCACCTTGTGAGTTGTCGAGAACCACGACAAACCACCAGGTGCCGTCGTCATACGAAGTCGCTCCAAAAGCTTGCTCTGCTAGCACGATAGATCCGTCAACGGACTGCGGGCCAAGCGGTACGTCTCCGTGGTACTCCTCGGGCTCCCACGAGGAGTACGGGTCCGCGCCCTCGCTAATCGCGAAGATGGCGATGAGCAAGATGCCCAGCGAGAACAGCGCGCCGATCACGCCAGTGACGATTCCGCCGATAGCCATGCCCTTGGGCTGGCGTTTGGCGATCGCGATCGATCCCAAAATCACGGCGATGACGCCAAGCAGAATCGCCCACACCGGAATCCAGCCCGTGATGAGAGCGATGACACCGAGCACGAGTGCCGTAATGGCGAGACCCTGGGACGCTGGCCTTCCGGGGGGCTGCTGCATGTAGCTATACGGCGGCGCCATCGGCGGTGGGCCAGCAAGCGGCTGATGCGCAGGCGGGCTCGCGTACGAGAGATCCGCGTGCTCGCCTTGGGTTTGGGCACGCTCCCATTGGTTGGCGGCATCACCGATCATGGGCGGCGGCGGCGGACTTGGCGTCTGCTGCGGCGGCGGCGTGTAGAACTCGGGTTCCCCTGGTGGCTGCGACATGACCCTAAGCGTGCCAGTCGCCGTGGCGCCGTCGCTACATTGAAACGGTGACACGGCTGCACGACAACCAGATTGACCTGCCGGACGCGCTAGTCCGCGAACTCGTCGACGCCCAATTTCCGCAGTGGGCAGGTGAAGCCCTGCGGCGCATTGACTCTGCAGGCACCATCCACCGAATCGACAGGCTTGGCGATGACAAAGTGGTGCGGTTGCCGTTCATCGATTGGGCCGTTGAAGATGTGGCACGCGACGCGGTACGGCTACCGCTCCTCGCCGCGGCGCTCCCCGTAGAGGTGCCGACGCTGGTTGGGCAAGGCGCGCCCGCTCGCGGAATGCCGTGGCACTGGGGCGTGTATCGCTGGCTCGATGGTGCGCATCCAACGCCCGGCGAAGACGACGCTGTGCTGGCCCCAGCACTGGCCGACGCTGTGCTCGCCTTGCGCTCCATGGCCCCAGTTGGCGAGCGGAGCCTGGCGGCGTTGGACCCGGTCGTAGACAACGCCGGGACCAGGCCAAAAGTGGAGGCGCTCGGGTCACCGGCGGCGCTCGACGCGTGGACCGCGGCGGTGACCCTGCCGCCTCAGCCAGCCACAGCGTCGGGCTGGGTGCATGGCGACCTGATGCCGGGCAATCTTCTACTCCGGGGCGGCAAACTCGCGGCCATCATCGACTGGGGAGCTGCGGGTATTGGCGACCCTGCGTTGGATTTGCTCGCGGCGTGGACGTGCTTCGCGGCCGACGGCAGGCGACAATATCTCGCCGCACTAGAAGCGACGGAATACCAGGTGGTTCGGACCAGAGCGCTAGCCGTGCGGAAGATCGCGTGGGGGCTCGACTATTACCGCGACACCAACCCGGGGTTCGTTGCGGTGCTGGTTCATACCCTGCAGCAGATCGAGGCCGATTCGCACTAATCGCCCAAATCGGGCTAGGGTCAAAAGAAAGCAGACACATCTACCAGGTGCGTCTGCGCACCGACGAGGCGCGATGGCGCTCCTCGCGGAGTGTCTGTGCCTCCACACCCAAGGAGGAACGATGACTACTCGGTGGAATAGAGGGCTTGGGGTCGCTGCGTTCGCGGCAGCCGGGGCCCTGATCGTTGCAGGTTGCACGTCGTCGCCAGACGATCCGAGCGCCCCCGGCGCCACTGGCGCAGGCGACGGCATGATGGAAAGTCCCGACCTCAGCGGCGTGACGCTCAACGTGTCCGCAGCATGGTCAGGCGATGAGCAGGCGAACTTTGAGCAAGTGCTCGCCGCGTTCATGGACGAGACGGGCGCAACCGTCAATTACACGAGTTTTGGCGACCAAGCCGCGACAACGCTCGGAACTCAGATCGAGGGTGGAAACCCGCCCGACGTCGCAATCTTGCCGCAACCCGCGCTCCTCAACCAGTTCGCCCAAGACGGCGTAATCATGCCGCTCGGGGATGCCACATCAGAGGCCGTGACCGCCAACTATTCGCAAAGCTGGCTGGACCTCGGAAGCGTTGACGACACTCTCTATGGCGTGTGGTTCAAGGCATCGAATAAGTCGACGGTTTGGTACAACGCCGATCTCTACGACCAGGCTGGCGCCGTCGCCCCGGAGACGTGGGACGACTTCATGGCGCAGCTTCAGATGGTGCAGGATTCCGGCTACGCGGGCATCTCAATCGGTGCTGACGTTGGCTGGCCACTCACCGACTGGTTTGAGAACGTGTACTTGCGCACCGCCGGCGGAGACATGTACGACCAGTTGACCGCTCACGAAATTCCGTGGACTGACCCGTCTGTCACCGATGCCCTCACCGTGCTCGGTGAGTTGTTCGGCTCCGACGTTGTCCAGGACGGCGCGGCCCAGCGCACCTTCCCCGAGTCCGTGACCGAGGTCTTTGGTGCCGATCCCGCAGCGGCAACCGTGTACGAAGGCGACTTCGTGGCCGGAAACATCACCGCTGACGGCAACTCGGTAGTGGGCGAGAACGCGCTGTTCTACAACTTCCCGTCGGTGAATGGATCCGGGCCAGCGGTGGTTGGCGGCGGCGATGTTGCCGTGCAGTTCAACGACTCTGAGGGCACGGAGGCGCTCATGAGCTTCCTCGCCTCGCCCGCTTCTGCGGAGGTATGGGTGCCGCTCGGCGGTCTCACGAGCCCCAACAACGGAGTGGACACCGCTCTCTACCCAGACGACACGTCACGCCAGATCGCCGAGGCCCTCACCGGTGCCGAGACGTTCCGCTTTGACATGTCAGACCTCACGCCGAGCGCATTTGGCGGCACCACGGGCCAAGGGTTCTGGCAGATCATGATCGACTTCCTTGAGAACCCAACGGACATCGAGGGTACGCAACAGGCGCTTGAGGACGCGGCGGTGGCGGCCTACTAAGGCGCGCATCGATGACCGCAACCGTCGAGGAATCGACATCTCAGACGGCGCGGGAGGGCGACCAGTTGTCGCGCTCCCGCGCTCGTCGGCGCGAGATTCTCGTTGCGCTGGGCTTCATCGCCCCAGCGCTGTTCCTGCTGGGAATTCTCGTTGTGTACCCGATGGTCTACACGCTCGTGCGGTCGTTCTACAACGCCCCGGGCGATGAGTTCATCGGGTGGGACAACTACGTCACGATGTTCACCTCGGACTCGACGTTCACGGCGATCCGCAACAACATCATCTGGGTGATCGTGGCGCCCATCACGTGCACGATCCTGGGCCTGATCTTCGCCGTGCTGCTCGACAAGATCCGCTGGTCAACGGCGTTCAAGCTCATCATCTTCATGCCCATGGCGATCTCGATGCTCGCCGCAGGTGTGATCTTCCGCGGCATGTTCCAGGAGGACCCGGAGATCGGCGTTGTCAACGCAAGCGTCGTTGCCGTGAAGAGCGCGTTCAGCAGCCAGGCCGCGTTCCCCGGCGCCAAACCGCGCCCAGACATGGGCGTGACGGAAGAAGGCGGCATCATCGTCACCGACGATTCCGTCACGCCTGGCACTAGCGTCACCTTCCCACTGGTTGGCGTGCGTGCCGACGCGTTGGGAGAAGACCCAACCCCAGCGTCGGGCCCTCCCCAACCGGCCGACGCTGAGGTCACCGGAACCGTGTGGCTCGACTTTGTGCGTGGTGGCGGTGGGGTAAACGGCGAGGTGGACGAGGCGGAGGCCGGGTTGGGCGGGGTGCTGGTGCACGCCGTCGCGGATGACGGCTCAGTTGCCGGTTCCGCGCGCACGGAGCCCGACGGCACGTTTGTGATCGCGGGATTGGCGGACGGCGAGTACCGGATCGCGCTACCCGCCGCGAACTTCACTGAGGGCGCGAGCGGCGTGCCGTGGCTGAGCGCCACCTTCATCACCGCGGTAGTGATCCTCTCTTACGTGTGGATCTGGGCCGGGTTCGCGATGGTGATGATTGCGTCCGGGCTGTCCGCGACCGACCGCACGCTGCAAGAAGCAGCTCGCGTTGACGGTGCCAGCGAGTGGAAGGTGTTCACGCGCATCACGGCACCGCTGCTTGCACCCGTGCTCGTGGTGGTGCTGGTGACGCTCATCATCAACGTGCTGAAGATCTTTGACCTCGTCTATGTGATCCCGCCCGGAAACGCGAAACCGGCGGCCAACGTGATTGCCGTGGAGATGTGGACCGTGTCCTTTGGCGGTGGCGACAACCAAGGCTTGGGCTCCGCGCTCGCGATCCTGCTGCTGCTGCTCGTGTTGCCGTTCATGATCATCAACGTGCGCCGCTTCCGTGAGGAGCGCCGCCGATGACCGCGCCAACGACTGAGCGGCCGCCAACGACGCCGCCGCCTCAGGCGGGCCCTCCCGGCAAACGCCGAACGGTCCCGCAACGGATCCTCGGGTTCTTCTCCAAGTCCGTCGTCAACGTGGTGCTGCTGATTATGGCGCTGATGTGGGTGATCCCGTCGCTTGGACTGTTCATCACCTCGTTCCGGACGGTTGGGGACGCGAGCTCCTCTGGCTGGTGGACGGTCGTGACAGCGCCCGCGCAACTCACGTTGCAGAACTACACGGACCTGCTCTCCAACTCCACCATTACCTCGTCGTTGCTGAACTCCGTGCTGATCGTTGTGCCCACCACGGTGCTAGTGGTGTTGGTTGGCGCGCTCGCCGGGTACGCATTCGCGTGGATGGAGTTCCCTGGCAGGGACGGGCTGCTGATCGCGGTGATCGTGCTACTCGCTGTTCCCCTGCAGGTGGCACTGATCCCCATTGCGCGGCTCTACGGGTGGCTCGGCATTTTTGGGTCAATACCTGGGGTGATTCTGTTCCACGTTGCGTTTGGCTTGCCGTTCGCGATCTTTTTGCTGCGCAACTTCTTCACGCAGATTCCGCGAGAGACACTCGAGGCCGCGCGCGTGGACGGGGCAAGCGAATGGCGCATCTTTGTGCGCGTGATCCTGCCCCTTGGCGCACCAGCCATCGCCTCGCTCGCCATCTTCCAGTTCCTGTGGACGTGGAACGACCTGCTGATCGGATTGATCTTCACGAACGCGGAGTCGCAGCCGGTCACCGTGGCGATCCAAAGTCAGTTGCGGCAGTTCGGTTCAAACATCGACGTGTTGTCCACCGGGGCGTTCGTGTCGATGGTCATTCCGCTGATCGTGTTCTTCGCGTTCCAGCGCTACTTTGTGCAGGCGCTACTGGCCGGGTCAAATAAGTGACCGCGACTCACGCGTTTGCGCTCACCTGCCGATACAGGTTTCACTAGGTGTAATCCACCAAGGAGCTGCCATGTCTCTCACCAGTATCTTCAAAGCGGTCTTCAACGCACTCTTCGCGTCGATCGCTGGCGCGTGGATTGCTCGCGTCCGAACCGAGTACGCCATCGCCAAGGTGGAGATCGAGCACAAGCTCAAGGAGATCCGCACCGGGGCCATCATGGTCGCGGTCGCCGTGACGTTCGGGTTCTTTGTGGTGACGCTGCTGCTCTTCGCGGCCGTGTTCGGCCTCGCGACGATCATGCCCGCATGGGCCGCTGCGCTCGTTGTGGCGGCGATCCTTGGTGCCTGGGTGATCACGTTCGGCATCTGGGGCGCCGCGAAGATCAAGAAGAACAAGGACCTGGTTCCTCACCGCGCAATCGAGAACATCAAGAACTCGATGTAGCCAGCACCCTGCGCCGTAAGCACCCTGCGCCGTAAGCACCCCACTGGACCTTGAGTTCCGCTTTCGGACCTGACACGCACCCCACCCAATCCCACCCGCACCCCGTGCGACCCGCACCCACCCAAACTCCCCATGGGTACATGAGGTCCGGATTGCGAACAAACTTGCTCCCCATGGGGACATGAGGTCCGGTCTTAGCTGCGCGCCCTCTCCGCTCCGTCCCTCCCCACCCCACCCGGCGTCCCTCCGCCCGCTCACGCTCGCCGCGCTCCGCCCGCTCACGCTCGCCGCGCTCCGCACGCTATACGGAAGCGCCGACCAGTGCTCTGGATTGGCGCAGTCCGGACCCCATGTCCCCACAGGGAACCCGAAGGTCGAAATTCCGGACCTCATGTCCCCACAGCGAGCTGCGGCGGTGGGCTGCCGCGATGGGCCGCGGTCGCGAGCTGCGGTCGCGAGCTGCGGCGGTGAGCTGCGGTGGTGAGCTGCGGCGGTGAGCTGCCACGATGGGCTGCCGCGGTGAGCTGCGGCGGTGAGTTGCGGCAGCCTCAGGCTCAGTTACTGGTTGGCGAACCGGCGGCGACCTCGGCCTCAATCACCTTGCGCTTGCGCTGAGCGAGCCACACGCCCGCCAGCACAATCACCGCGCCTACCGGTTCGTACCAGGTGAGCTCCTCCTTGAGCACGAGGATGCCCAGGAATGTCGCAACGATCGGCACCACGTACGTGACCGACGCTGCGGTGGTCGCTCCCGCAACGCGCACCACTCGGTAGAACAGCGCGTACGCGAAGGACGTACCAAACAGCCCAAGGGCGAGCAGCGCCCACACAGCTGGCCCGTGAATCGGCGCCCTCTGCGCCGGCGCCGTGGCCGCGGCTAGCGGCGCGAGCATGAGCGCGCTCAGCACCATCTGCGCGGCGCTCAAGCCTGTTGCACTCTCTTTGACGGAGCCCAGAAACGTGCGCGAAAGCGTTGAACCAAAGCCGTAGAAGGCGGTCGCGGCGAGCATCAGCACGGCACCGAGCAGCGGCAGTTCGTCGACGTTCCACGCACCAAGCAGCACGAAGATGCCAAACGCACCGAGCACCAGCCCCGCGACCTGAATCTTCGATGCCTTCTCGGTGGGAATCATCAGCGCAACAAACAACGCGGTCCACAGCGGAGTGGTGGCGTTGAGCAAGCTCGCGAGGATCGAGGTGATGTGTTGCTGCGCGATGGGAATGAGCACAAAAGGCACAACCGAGAGGGCGAGAGCGACAACGGCCACCGAGCCGATCTCTCTGCGCGTGAACCGCGGCCGGTGCCGCATCACGAGCAGCATGCCGCCAAGGATCACCGCGCCAACGGCCACCCTGCCAAAGGCAACTTCAGACGGCGTGAACGACTCGAGCGCTACGTGAATAAAGAGAAAGCTAGAGCCCCACGCCAGCGCACACACAAGGAACGCGGGCAGCCACGCTCGAGTATTGGAACTCACTTCGCCTCCAAGGCGATCATCCGCCGCTTGAGGTCCGTCGACGAACCAAAGCCACCAAGTCCGGACGAACTCACCACGCGGTGGCACGGAGTGAATGGCGTTGTGAGGTTTCTCGCACACGCGGTCCCAACGGCGCGAGCGGCCCGCGGCCGGCCAACGTCAAGGGCGACCTCGCCATACGTCGCAGTCTCGCCAGAAGGAATCGCGCGTACCGCATCCCAAATCTGCCGCTGCAACTCGGATCCCTCTTGCCACACGGGCACTTGGGTGAGCAAAGACCCATCCCCCGCCGCCCAGGACTCAAGCGCCGCCGCCACGCGAGCGTCGGGCAGTAGAACCCAGGCGCCGCCAACCTCGCGAGCCGCCTCAGCAACCGTGCCAAAGTGCGAGCACACGACAGCGCCGGACGCGGGGTCTACGAGGACAGCAAGTTCACCAACGGGCGTTGTGTACGTGCCCGCAAGCAGGGGGGACGGCATGCCGCAAGCCTACGCGGGGCGTAGGACGCTGGGCAGGGCCAGTCAGTGCCAACCGGCACTGTCAGACGCGAGGCTCCTGAGCGTCAGCAAGCAGAGCCTGCACTTCAGCCTCGCGGAAGCGACGGTGCCCACCCAGCGTGCGTATCGATGAGAGCTTGCCCACCTTTGCCCAGCGCGTCACGGTTTTTGGGTCCACGCGGAAGATCGCGGCAACCTCGCTCGGCGTAAGCAACTTCTCCGGCTCTTGTGCCGTGTCAGCCATCATTGCAATCCCTCAGATTCGATGCGGCCCCTCATTGGTCCGTCCCCACATGAGAGGACGGGTGTACCCGATTATGACGGTCTTTCGCCTAGATTTCCTGAAATGGCGATTTGAGGAGGGTCGCTGCCCATGTACGGCGCGTTGTAAAGTACGGGTTGGGACCCACTTGGAAGTCAGGAAGGGACGGCGACATGGGGCGCGGTCGTCAGAAGGCTAAAGACGCGAAGATTGCTCGCGAGCTGAAGTACACGAACCACGGCGGAGATCTGCGCGATCTCGAGCGTGAACTCGTGTCCGGCTCCGCAGCCCCGTCTAAAACCGTCACTCGCGAGGCCGAGCCTGAGCCAGAGCCAGACCCCTATTACGACCGTTGGGCTTCTGAGGACGACGACCGCTAGGTCGCTCCACAACCCCCTGCCCGACGCTGGGGTTGCGTGGGCGCTGCTCTTGCGTGGGCGCTGTAGTTACGTGGGCGCCGGGCTGGCTAGACCTGGTACGTGCCGGTGAGTTGAACTGCGCCGCCGTCCACGCCCTTGGCTCCGCGGACCACGTCCGGTGACGTTGGGCGGCCCGGATCGGCGACGACCTCGCCGATGATCCACGCAGCAACGCCCGCAGCGCCGCTCGCCTCGACAACAGCCGCGGCGTCCTGGGCGGAAACCACGGCGACCATTCCCACACCCAGGTTCAGCGTCGACTCGATGTCTGACCACGGAACCTTGCCCGCTTGCTGAATGAGGCTGAACACGGGCGGCAGGGACCACGAGTCGCGGGCAACAGTTGCGGCAAGGCCCTTGGGCAACACGCGAGCGAGGTTCGCCGCGAGCCCGCCCCCAGTGACGTGCGAGAACGCGTGAAGTCCCGGCACCGTGGCCGCGAGTTCAACGCAGAGGCGCGCGTAGATGTGGGTGGGCTCAAGCAGTTCCGCGCCGAGCGTGCGGGACAGCTCCGGCACGTACGTGTCGAGCGACCAGCCCTGGTGCGCGATCACCGAGCGGACAAGCGAATAGCCGTTCGAGTGCAGGCCAGACGAGGCCATGGCGATCACCACGTCGCCGGTCTGCACCTTCTCCGGTCCAAGGACCAGGTCTGCCTCAACAACGCCGATCGCGGCGCCCGCAACGTCGTACTCCTCCACGCCCATCACGCCAGGGTGCTCTGCGGTCTCGCCGCCAACCAGCGCCACTCCCGCGTCAACACAGCCCTCCGCGATGCCGCGAACGATGTCCGCGATGCGCTCAGGGACAACCCGGCCACACGCGATGTAGTCGGTCATGACCAGGGGCTTCGCGCCACACACGACGATGTCGTCAACGACCATCGCCACAAGATCCCGCCCAATGGTGTCGTGGATGCCCATGGCCTGCGCGATCACAATCTTGGTGCCAACGCCGTCTGTCGACGACGCGAGAAGCGGCCGCTTGTACGAGAGCAGCGCGGAGGCGTCGAAGAGGCCGGCGAACGCGCCAACCCCGCCCAAGACCTCTGGCCCATGCGTCTTCGCAACGGCGGCCTTCATGAGCTCAACCGCCTTGTCGCCCGCGTGGATGTCCACACCGGCGTCGGCGTAGGTGATGCCGTCTTCGGTCACCGGACTACCTCCACGGGCTGGTTCAGCAACAAGTGCCGAGCGGACACTGGCGGCTCGATCGGATAGACGCCCGTGAAGCACGCGGTGCACAGGCGCTCGCTTGGCTGCTCGGTTGCGGCGATCATGCCCTCCGTGGAGATGTGGCCAAGCGAATCCGCGCCGATGCTGATCCGCAGCTCCTCGATGCTGTGGCCCACCGCCGCAAGTTCACCTCGCGTGGGGAAGTCGATTCCGTAGAAGCACGGCCACTGCACGGGTGGCGCGGAGATGCGCACGTGCACCTCGAGCGCCCCTGCCTCCCGCAACATCGCGATGATCGCGCGCTGGGTATTGCCGCGCACGATGGTGTCGTCGACGACGATCAGTCGCTTGCCCTCGATCACCTCTCGCAGCGGGTTGAGCTTGAGGCGAATGCCCAGCTGTCGCAGAGTCTGCGAAGGCTGGATAAAGGTGCGGCCAACGTAGGCGTTCTTGGTAAGGCCCTGCGCAAACGGAATGCCCGACGCCTGGGCGTAGCCAACTGCGGCAGGTGTCCCACTCTCTGGCACAGGAATGACGAGGTCGGCCTCCACCGGATGCTCCCGGGCGAGGGTGCGGCCCATCTCAAGCCGGGCGGCGTTCATCGAGCGCCCGTTGATGGAGGTGTCCGGGCGAGCAAGGTAGACGTATTCGAAGATGCAGCCCTTGGGGTCCGCATCCGCGAACCGCTGCGAGTGCACGCCATCGGCGTCGATGCGGAGGAACTCGCCCGGCTCCACTTCGCGCGTGAACGTGGCGCCAACGATGTCCAGCGCGGGGATCTCAGAGGCGACCACCCAGCCGCCGGACGCGAGTTGACCCAACACGAGCGGGCGCACGCCGTTTGCGTCCCGCGCCGCGTACAGCGTCGTCTCGTCCATGAAGACAAAGCAGAACGCGCCCCGCACCTGCGGCAGCAGTTCGAGCGCGGTCTCCTCGAGGGTCTCGTATTTGTCCCAACTGAGCAGCGCCGTGAGGATTGCGGTGTCGGTGCCGCCCCCGCGCATGGACTCGAGCCGCTCCGTCCCCAGCCGCTCCTCAACGAGCTCAAGGAGCCGCTCGGTGTTCGTCAGGTTGCCGTTGTGCCCCAAGGCGACGGTTCCGGACTTGGTGGGCCCCAGCGTCGGCTGGGCGTTTGCCCACGTCGATGCGCCGGTGGTCGAGTAGCGGGTGTGGCCCACCGCGAGGTGGCCCTGCAACGCCTCGAGCGCGCCTTCGTCGAATACCTGGGAAACGAGGCCCATGTCCTTGAATACCAGGATGTTTTCGCCGTTAGAGGCGGCGATGCCGGCGCTCTCTTGGCCGCGGTGCTGGAGAGCGTAGAGGCCAAAGTAGGCGAGCTTGGCGACTTCCTCGCCGGGTGCCCACACGCCAAAGACGCCGCACGCGTCCTGGGGGCCCTTTTCGCCCGGCAGCAGGTCGTGGCTGAGGCGACCGTCGCCGCGTCGGGTCACCTGGATTCCTCCTGCCCGACGCTGGACTCGCTTGGCGCGTCCGTTGCGTCCAACTGTGGTTCCCACGGGAAGCCGCTTTGCGCGGGTGCCTTGCGGGTGCCGTCGAGGCTCACGACGAGAGCGCTGGCGACGATCGCGCCGATGATCGCGAACCCTGCGGCGACGAGCAGCGCCACGACGCCGCGGCCAAGGGTGGTCGAGTTGGGCAGAACGAGCCCGATGATCAGACCCACCGCTGCGCCAATGCCCACTCCCGTGCCGATGAAACGGCCAAACCGGGGGGCGTTGCGGACAACAGCGTCGAATGCGACGCGATCGAGTTCGTCCATTGTGGGAACGTCCTCGTCGGCGCTATCAAAAGACGCGGCTTCGTTCCGGGGGGCGTCGCTCACGGGTTCATTCTACGGGTTCGGCCCGTTGCCGCATCGCGGCGGAGGTATGGATGGACCGGGCCTCTGGCTGGGCGATTCAGTCGTCAAACTCGGCGCAGATGCGGGCCGGTCGCTTAAGGGCCAATGGGGGACTTGTGAAGCGGATTCAGGTCATGGCGGTTCTCGCTGTAGCGATGCTCGCCGGATGCGGCACGGGATCCGCAGGCGAGCCGTCGCCAACGCCAGATACATCGGCGTACTTCGCCGGCCTCATTGCACGCGCGACCGCAGGCGGAGCGGCCCCGGAGCAAATTGCCGTACTCACGGATGCTGCGGAACTCGGCGAGTTCACGAGTTCACACTCGCAGGAACTCGCCGCTCTCATGGCCGACTGCATCTCCGACGCTGGATTTGAAGCGACCGTCGAAGTGTGGGAGCCGTGGCCCGGAATTGTGGCGTCAACGGTGGTGTGGCGACCCAGCGACGGCGACCAACCAACGAGCTCCGAGGATGCGCTGGTCACCAACTGTCAGGCCCGGTTCTACGACTTCGGCACCGAGGCGATGATGAGCCAACCCGTCACGCTTGAACTGCTCGACTCCAAGATCGAGGAAGAACGGCCAGAGGTCTTGGCGTGTCTGCGGGACCGTGGCGTCGTGATCGACGACGACATCTCCGCCCCCGAGCTTCGTGACGCGGTGTTTGCAAACATGGCCAGGACCGGCGAAGAGCCCTGTGCGGAGTGGAACTAAGCACGCTCCACGAGCGGCAGCAGGTCCGTGAGGTCAGCCCGCTCCCCGGAGGCGGCAACGAGGCCCTTAGCCACAGCGTCGGGCCAATCGAAATCCCCGACGGCAAGCCGCAAGAAGGTGTCGGCGCTGAGCTCGATGACGGCCGGCGGGGTGCCGCGGCGGTGGACGGATCCTTCGATGATTTGGGTGGCGCCGAACGGGGGCACTCGGACCTCGACTGATTGGCCGGGCGCCCGGGCGGCGAGTTCTTCGAGGCCCCAGCGGACGGCGGTGGCGATCACGTCGCGGTCGATGCGACCGCCCGCGACCTGCCACGACGCAACGGCGGAGCGGCCCTCGATGTCAGGGATGCGGCGGCGGGTCATGGGCATCTAGCCTGCCATGCTCGGCACGGGTCCGAGGCCGCGCTCGTGTTGACGCGGCACTGGCAAGATGTGGACCATGCCATCCAACCTGACTGGGGCCCTGGCCTGCGTGGCGTCTCTGCTTGCCGCGTTCATTGCGGTGCGCCCGTTCTTTGGGGTCACCCTCACAAAGTGGACGGAGCCGTGGTCACCACGGACGGGGCGCTGGTTTGACCTCGCCGGCGCGATTGGCCTGATGTTTGTGATGCTGGGGTGGTTTGTCCCGCACACGGGCCCGTGGCTTGGACTCTGGGTGTGCTCTGTGGTGGCGGGAGCCGCTCTCGGCATCATCGCGATGCGTAGGCGGAGGCCTCGGTCGTCGACGGCCGACCCCGAGACTGCCTAACTACTTCTCGCCGCGGTCACGGCGATCGGAGCCATTGCGAGTGCGTGAGCCGGGCCGCAACTAGACGAAGTAGCAGAGCACGCCCAGAGCGAGTGCTCCCAACACGATCACGACTTCGGTTCGCGTCGGCGCTATCCAGCTGAACTTCACCGACGACGACGTCCTATTCATCGCTACCGTGCCCGTCGCGTTGACGTCCGTCACCACGATTGGCGTGTCTTGGTACAAGAGCCGCAACATGCCGACGTCGTGGAGCCGCACGCGCCGTTCGCGGTCAAACTCAGATGCGCGTCGGCCAGTCGAGACCATCGCTGAGCCGCCGTCCTGCGCGCGAATGTAGGCGACGCCTGGGTGTGAAGCCAGAGCAATCATGGTGACGTCGGCGATGTTGACCTCAGTGCGCCGCAGAATGGCTCGGACCACAACCGTCTGAGGCCAGAACTCCGCTCTACTCCTGCTCAAGCGCATCGGATAGATGAGTAGCACCGGCAACATCGGTGCCGCGACAAGTGGAACCCACGATGGGTAGTAGAGCACCTGCATCAGCACAATCGCGGCGACCAAATAGCAGGCTCCGCGGCCAATCGAAAGGGCCGAACCGCCACCACCAACGGTCACGTTCAACGGGCGTTTGGTCTCCATCGCGGCTCCCCCCTCGCGCTAGCGGCACGACCCCTGAGGTCGGCGCAGCGGCCGTGTCTGCCGCCAACGCGCATGCTACCGAATGGATTCAGCGCAGGCACTGAACGTCAGGCGAAGTGCTTGGGCAGCGTCGCTTCCCATGCCTCACGCAGCTCTTCCAGCCCGACGCTGAACGCACCTTGGACTTCGAGGTCACCGCTAGCGTCGGTCACGCCGATGCGGACGGCGGGCACGCCGCGCGCTTCGAGCATCGCGAGGAACGTGGGCTCCTCTGTGCGAGGAAGCACAACGAGCGCGCGAGCCTGAGACTCGCTGAACAGCGCCTGGGCCGTGGTGATGCCGTCGCGAGCCGCGAGTTCGTCGAGCACCACGCGCGCGCCAACGCCGTAGCGGAGCGCGCCGTTCGCGAGCGCCGCGGCGATGCCGCCCTCGCCCAAGGCGACTGCAGCGTCGGCCAGGCCGTCGCGAGAGGTCGAGACCAGCACCTCGGCGAGAACGCGCTCGGCGTCGAGGTCCGCGACCGGCGGCAGCCCGCCAAGGTGGCCGGAGATCGCCGCGTACTGCGAGCCGTCGAGCTCCGCGCGAGTGGTGCCGAGCACGTAGATCAGTTGACCGTCCCCGCGCCAGCCGGAGGGCAGCGCGCGGGTCACGTCGTCGAAGACGCCAAGCACTCCGACGATCGCTGTTGGGTTGATCGAAGAGTCGATGCGGCCGGGCTCTCCCGTGCCGTTGTAAAGGGACACGTTGCCGCCCGTGACGGGCACACCGAGTTCCTGGCAGCCGTCGGCGAGGCCGCGGATTGCCTCCGCGAACTGCCACATTGCGTCGGGATCCTCCGGCGAACCGAAGTTGAGGCCGTCGGTGATCGCGAGCGGCGTTGCGCCTGATGCTGCGACGGCCCGGAAGGCGTGGGCGAGCGACTCGATCGCGCCCGCATACGGGTCAAGCTTGGTGAAGCGGTCGTTTGAGCGCGTCGCAATCGCAACCCCGCGACCGGTGTCACCGTCCACGCGAACGACGCCAACAGCGTCGGGCCGTGCCATTGCCGTGTTGCCCTGCACGTAACGGTCATATTGGCTGGTAATCCAGCCACGCGACGACATGTTTGGGCTGCTCATGAGAGCGAGGAACGCCATCCGCAGGTCGTCCTCGCGAACGGGCATCGCGAGCGTGCGGGCGCTATCGGCCTGTAGCCCGTTCATCCAGGCGGGGCGAGCGAAGGGGCGCTCGTAGACGGGGCCGTCGTGGGCGACGGTGCGCGGGTCAACGTCGACGATGCGTTCGCCATGGTGGTCGATCGTGAGGCGACCGGAGTCGTTGACCTCGCCGACGACCGCGGTCTCGACGTCCCACTTGGAGGTGATGGCGAGGAACGCGTCGAGCTTGTCCGGAGTGACGACGGCCATCATGCGCTCTTGCGATTCCGACATCAGGATTTCGCCGGCGTTGAGGGTGGGGTCGCGCAGCAGCACGTCGTCTAGCCACACGTGCATGCCGCCGGAGCCGTTGGAGGCGAGCTCGCTGGTTGCGCACGAGATGCCCGCGGCGCCGAGGTCCTGGATGCCCAGGACGACGTCGGCCGCGAAGAGCTCGAGGCAGCACTCGATGAGCACCTTCTCCATGAAGGGGTCGCCCACCTGGACGGAGGGGCGCTTGGACGGGACGCCGTCCTCGAAGGTCTCGGAGGCCAGGATCGACGCGCCGCCGATGCCGTCGCCGCCCGTGCGCGCACCAAAGAGAACGACCTTGTTGCCGACGCCCGCGGCGGAGGCGAGGTGGATGTCCTCGTGCTTCATCACGCCAACGCACAGCGCGTTGACCAGGGGATTGCCCTGGTAGCTGGGGTCAAAGCTTGCGCCACCGCCTACATTGGGGAGGCCAAGGCTGTTGCCGTAGCCGCCCACTCCGCTCACCACGCCGTGGACGACGCGCGCGGTGTCTGGGTGGGTGATGTCGCCAAAGCGCAGTTCATCCATGACGGCGACAGGGCGAGCGCCCATCGCGAGAATGTCGCGGACGATTCCGCCAACGCCCGTCGCGGCGCCCTGGTACGGCTCCACGTAGGACGGGTGATTGTGGGACTCGACCTTGAACGTGACGGCCCAGCCGTCGCCGATATCCACGACTCCGGCGTTCTCGCCAATGCCAACCATGAGGTGCTTCTTCATGTCCTCAGTGGTCTTGTCACCGAATTGCTTGAGGTGCACCTTGGAGGACTTGTACGAGCAGTGTTCCGACCACATGACCGAGTACATCGCGAGCTCAGCGTTCGTTGGGCGGCGGCCCAGGAGTTCGCGAATGCGCGAGTACTCGTCTGCCTTGAGGCCGAGTTCGGCCCACGGCTGGTCGTGGTCTGGAGTGGCAGCGGCGTGCTCCACCGTGTCGAGGTGGGACTGGGCGGCGTCGGTCATGGATTCCCTCAGGGACTAGAGGTGGGGGCGTCGGCAGCGACGGATACCCGGCAAGTTTAGCGGGGCGGTCTGCGCCTCAGGTCTCAGGGAGTTGGTCGGGGTAGACAACGTCGATCTCCGTGATGGTCTGCGGAAAGTCCTTGCGATTGTTGGTGACGAACCAGTTCGCGCCTGCGGCCACCGCCGTCGCGAGGTGGGTGGCGTCGGCCGCCCGCAATCCGTACTTTGCGGCAAGGACTAGCGCGAGCCTCGCAGTGGGGTAGTCAAAGGGACGCAGATCGAGCCTGCTCAAGAGGCGCCGCAGCGACTGCGCTTCGTGGGACTCGGGGTCGTCGCGCATCGGCTTCGATAGCACTTCAGGCAGCAACAGGACCGAACCCAAGCCCACGGGCCCGTGGCCTTCGGCCTGTTCGAACAGTCGAGTAACCGGGGCACCAAGTGGATGTTGCGCACCTGCGTAGATCAACACGTCCGCGTCGAAGGCGCCGCGTAATGTCATCGGCGATCGCGGCCAGCGCGGATTGCCGCGACAAGTTCTTCCGCCCGCTCCGCAGACATCGTCGGCGGATCGAGCTTCTGCGCGAGCGCCTCCTCAAGCAGGGAGCCGATACGATCCGCCTCGCGCCACGCGTCGGTGGCGCGGCGGGACCTCAGGACGTCGGGGCTCACGAGGACCGCGACAACCCGACCGTGACGGGTGATCGACACTTCCTCCCCACGCTCAACGCGATCAAGTTGAGCGGGCAGTGTTTGGCGCGCGTCGCTAGCGGTGATGCTTGTCATGGAACGATTGTACGTCTATGTACAACCCTGTACAAGGATCGCAAGCCGCGAAAAAATACCCTATAAGTGGGGGCAGCTCCCACCAAGCGGGGGTGTCCGTTTTGCCGTATTTTCAGCAGTGGACACTTGCTCGCACACGAGGGGGCGGCGTGGCAACCACGCAACTCACACTGAGGCTCTTAGGGGCCCCAACCCTCCTTACCGGAGGCTCTCCTGTTGTTCTTTCACCAGGGGCGACGTTGCTGTGCGCCTATCTGGCGCTCTCCCCTAAAGAGGGCCGCTCCCGCGAGATCGCGGCCGCACACCTCTTCAGCGACTGCCCGTCGACAACGGCGCGACGCCGACTCAACACGGCGGTGTGGCGACTCCGCACCGAGGTCCGCACACTCACGGGCATCGACATTGTCGAGCCCGGCGTGGGGCGGCGGGTGGCGCTCAGCTCAACGCTAGAGATGGCGCTTGACTCGCGAGAATTCGAGCAACTCGTCTCCCCAGCCCTATCAATCCGGGCCGGCGAACTCACCCCGGCCCAAGCGTCGGCCCTCGAGGCAGCGGTGTCGATGCACAGGGGCACGCTCCTAGAAGCATGCGAGGACGACTGGGTACTAGCCGACAGAGCGAGGATAGAAAACCTCTACCTCACCGCTCTGGACCACCTTCTGCAGCACTACGGCCCGCGAAAAGAGGCGGGCGCGATCGCCAAGTACGGCGACATGGCGCTCGCGCTTGAGCCGCTTCGCGAGGACATTCACCGCCATCTCATGGCCGCGTATGCCGCAGCTGGGCGCGGCGATCTCGTTGAGCGACAGTTCGAACGCTGCCGTTCGGTGTTGCTCGACGAACTCGGCGTTGACCCAATGCCTGAAACCGTCGCCCTGTACTCGCGCCTGACGCGAGGCGAGCAGGGAACCAGCGCGAGCGTCGGCGCTTTGACCGCCGAACTCGAGAGAGCGCGACGCGAGATCTCGCGCCTATCCGAGATCGTCGACCGCGCGCTCGATCACGTCGCTCGGATGCGGTGATAGTTCAGAGATAGGCCCGTGACCGCGCGGTGAGAGCACCCCGCGAGGCTGACCCCACAGCAGAAGGGTCACGGCCTGGTGAAAACCTGGAAGCACCGATTTCTCCTCGATGTGTGGGCAGAGCCCCGCGAGGTTGAATCGCTTCCCCTCATCGTGAGGGCACGAGTCCGCGACCTCGCAACCGACGAGGAGACATACGTGGGGTCGTTCGCGGAGATCGAGCGGTTGGTCGAGGCCCGACTCGACGCCGAGGGCCTCACGCCGCGCCGTTGGGAGCGAGAGCAATGATTCTTGAGGTCTCCGAAGCGCTTGTAGACGTCATCCACGCGGCCACACCCGCGATGGGAGACTGGATCGAACTCCACAGCTTGACCACAGTCGGCACGGGGCCAACCAACACAAACGGGCAACTTGCCCTCATCGCGGTGGAGCCCCACCCACACATGGTCAACCGTCCGCTCGTCGAAGGCGCGAATGGCCTAGTGCGTGCACCACTGCACCTGCGGCTCACCTACGTCGTCACCTACCTGGGCGCCCACGCCGAGGCCCAAATCCGCATCGATCGCATCGCGCAGGCGTTCCACACGACGCCGATCGTGCGCGGGGCCGACCTGCAGCCACCACTCAGCGACGCGGTCGAATCTTTGACAATCCGCATGCTCAGCCCCACCTCCGACGAGCGGAACCAGATTTGGGGAACCTTGGGGCGACCTGGCCCCCTCGCCCTTTTCTACGAGGTGGACGTCGCCCCCGTTCCGGTGCTTGAGCGTCAAGGCGCGGGCCGCATTCAGAGCCACGAGATCCGTTACGTGGGTGCGTCATGAGTCTCATGGCCACCACCACAACGGAGCTCGTGCACGCCGTGCGCTTGGTTCACTCGTCCACTGGAGTTGTCATAAAGCCGGTTCGGTTGGGCCCGACGCTGGGGTCGCCAGGATGGTCGACTCGCGTTGTCGACGGCACGGCAGTTGTCACCCGGCGCGCAGAAGGATCCGGTCCCGCGCCAACGCATATTGACCTGGTGATCGCCGACGCGACGCTCGCAGCGGTACTCGACTTGCCGACTCCCGCGGATGACCAGCCCCCGTCCTCGGTGCGCGTGGCGCTCACCGCCGCCGAGATCGCCGTTCCCGTTGACCCCGTGCCCATGGTGCTGACAGCGGTACTGAGCGCTCACGGAACCGGTGCTCCCAGCGTCGGGAAATCAGTGACTGTGCGGCCCCAGACGGGCGCCGCGGTGCCTCTCGACGCCGTTCCAGGCCAGCCCGGAACCTATCGAAGCGCGCTCCGAGTGTGGGGCGCGCCTTTCACCCCCGCCGATCTTCGAATCGGCTCCACCACCGTGCGCAAGGTCTCGGTTGACTTCACGCGCGTTCAGACCCGCATCACCGTGGTCGACCCCACCTAATGCACGAGCCAAGGAGGCTGCCGTGACCTATCAATCACCAGGCGTGTACATCGAGGAGGTTCCCTCGGGGCCTCAACCGATTGCCGCCGCGTCCACATCGGTGGTTGCCGTTCTCGGCACCACTCGTAAGGGACCAGTGCTCAAGCCCACGCGGGTTACGGGCTGGTCAGATTTTGTGCGCACCTTTGGTGCGGCAACCTCGCGTTCTGTCACTGCGGAGTCGGTGTTCGGATTCTTCGAGAACGGCGGGCCAGCCGCATGGATCGTGCGCGTTGACCCGTCAGTTGGCGCGCGCTGGGAGGTGCGGGACACCACCGGCACCGCGTCGTTTGAAGCAACCGCCGCAAGCCCAGGCAGCTGGGCTAACGACGTCGACATCACCATTGCGCCGGACCTCGGCGGAGGGCTCGCCACCATGGCGCGCGCCACCGTCTCCGGCACTGTCAATGTGATTGCGGGCCTTGTTGATGTGCCCGTCACAAGCCCCGGCGGCCTCGTCGCTGGCGACACTGTGGTGCTGCTGAACTCGGCGGGCGAATCGCGTGACGCCATCATCAACTCGGTCACTCCGACCGTGCTGAACGTGACCAAGGCCGGGGGCGCCGCATTGCCTATGGCCGAGGGCGACACAATCGCCCTCACCACGGCCGCCGCACCAACAGTGTTGCGGTTTGCGGCTGGCTCGGGCATCCGCACCGGTGACCTGCTCGTGATCCAGCGCGCTGACGGTTCTCGCGTCAGCGCCATCGTCGCGAGCGCCGTTTCCGACGGATCGGCTCTGACGGTGACGCTTGCCGCACCGTTGGGTGCTGCCGTTGCCGCCGCGGCCCTCGCACCACGCCGTGCCACATTCAAGGGAAGCATCGGCCCCAAGTCCGGCACGTTGGGCCTTGGCGAGATCACCTGGGCAACGGACTCTGCACTGGTGCCCCGCGACGTGGCCGGTCAACTCGTCAATGCGCGCGCAACAGTCTCCACCGGCGCGGTTGCCAGCTTCTCCGCAGGGGCCTTTGCCATGCCAGCCGGGGCTGATTTTCCCGCCGGATCAGTCTCGGTTGACGCTCAAGTGCGAGTAGCGGTGTTCCACCAAGACCTCGCCTTCAGCCCTGCAGACGTGGCGGCCGTGCTTTCGCAGTTCAGCTTCGTTCCCGTAGGAACTGCGATCCGCCTGACAAACGGCACCGAGACCACCACCGTGCTCCGCACCGGTGCGGCAACAGCCACGGTCACCGGAGACGCGCTCCCACAGGACTACACGTCGGCTGACTTTGTGCTCCCGGCCGACGCCTCAGACGGAGTGGTGGTGCGCTGCGCCGTTGCCCCCCGAGTGGGCGAGTTCGTCACGTTCGGTACCAACACCCTGCGCATTTCCGGAGTAGAAAACCCGGCTGGCGACATCTACGTCCTCGCGTTCACCGCCACGACCAATATCTCTACTGCCACCAATCCGGACACCGGTCGCTTCCCGCTGTTGGCGTTCGCGCCAACGCAGGCATTCCCCGAGCGCTTCGCGCTCTCCGTGGTGGAAGACGGTTCCGTTGTCGAGACCTTTAGCGGCTTGGCCCTCGACCCGCTGCACCCCACCTACTACGCCAAGGACGACGTCATCAACGGTGTCTCCCGGTACGTGACCGTGTCGCCGCGTGCCGGAGGAGCCCCAGCCATAACGTCGGCCACTCAGCCGGCCGTTGCCGCGGCCACGCAAGCGGGAGCTGACGGTGTGGCAAGCAACGCCGACTATGTTGCCGGGCTCTCCGCACTCGAGGTGCCAACGGAGCCCGCGCTCGTCATCGCACCGGACGCGGCGCGCATCGAAGACCCGCTACTGCAAGCCGATCTCGTTGGCAAGCTCATCACTCACTGCGAACAGTTCCGTCGCTTCGCCATCATCGATGGCCCGGATGAAGACGACGACACCGCGCTTCTCGATTGGCGCAACACCGCCGTGAGCTCCACCTACGCCGCGGTGTTCGCGCCGCACGTGTCGATCGTGACAATCGATCCGGACTCGATCGACAGGTACACCACGGTGCCGCCTTCCGGATTCGTTGCCGGCGTGTTCGCCCGCACCGACCGGGAGCGCGGAGTGCATAAAGCACCTGGTAACGAGCGGGTCGCAGGAATCGTGGGGCTATCGCAGGCTTATACGCAGCGCCGACAAGACCTGCTCAACCCGGGCTCGGTGAACCTCATCCGGGCCTTCCCTGGCCGCGGCACTCGCATCTGGGGAGCGCGAAACGCTACCGACGACGTCACGTGGCGCTACATCAACGTGCGACGCCTTTTCAACATGATTGAAACCAGTGTTGACCGTTCAACGCAGTGGGTCGTCTTTGAACCCAACACCGCGTCCACATGGATCCGCATCAAGGTGTCCGTTGAGAACTTCCTCGACCAGCAATGGCGCGCAGGCGCCCTGGCAGGCACCAAGCCGGAAGAGGCATACCGGGTGCGCGTTGGCCTGGGCGAAACCATGACAGAGACGGACATAGACCTTGGTCTCGTCATCACAGAAGTAGCCATCGCTCCGGCAAAGCCCGCGGAGTTTGTGGTGTTCCGATTCAGCCACAAGCGGCTCGCCGAATAGCCCCAGAAGGAGTCAGACATGTATCCCATGACCACCCTCCACTTCGCGGTCAGCTGGGGGGATTCTCAGAACACCTCCAACTTCTCCGAAGTGAGCGGACTCACGATGGAGTCCGAGATTGTCGAGTATCGCGGCGGCGCGGACGTGCAATTGAGCACGCGAAAGCAGCCCGGTCTCAAGAAGTTCAGCAACGTCACGATGAAGCGAGGCATAGCTCCCGCAGAGGCAGGCAATGGCCTGTTCGAGTGGTACAACACGATCATCGCCGGCAACGTCGCGCGACGCCCGGTCACCGTGAGCCTCCTCAACGAGACCCGCGACCCCGTCATGACCTGGAAGATCAAGGAGGCGTGGCCGGTCAAGCTCGAGGGCCCCGGTCTCAAGTCAACGGGCACTGACGTGGCGATCGAATCGGTGGAGTTTGCCTGCGAGGGCATCGAAATCGAGGTGGCGTAGGCCGTGTTCGCCATTGCCTCTCCCGCCATCATGCCGTTCACCACGGTGCACTTTGTGCTGGCAATCGACGGACTCGAGTCCGCGAGCTTCAGCAAGTGCACGGGATTGGCGGGAGAGGTAAGCGTCGAGGAATACGCGGAGGGTGGCGAGAACCGCTTCTCGCATCGCTTCCCCTCGCGTGGCTCGTTCCCCAACCTGGTGTTGAGCCAGGGCGCGGGCCCCACTCAGGAGTTGTGGGAGTGGTGGGGCGAGTACCTCACCACGGGCCTCGTGGCTCCCCGTGACGGCACCGTCACCCTCATGAGCGCGGCCGACGGCGCGCTCGCCCCCGTGCGGGTGTGGTCCTTCTCGCGGGGCTGGCCAGCCAAACTCACGGGTCCCGATCTCGACGCCCAGTCGAGCGCCGTGGCTATCGAGTCGATCGAGATCGCGCACCGCGGCCTCGCGCTCAAGAACGTGGGGATCTGACATGGCAGTTGTGATTGGGCAGATCATCACCGAGACGGCCGCCGTTCCATTGCCCGACGCTGGCGCGGCTCAGGCGCAAGGCGGCGGTAGTGACGCGGATATAGACCTCATCGTGCGCCGTGCTTCCGAGCGCGTGCTCGAGCAGTTGCGCAGGGAGTGGGACCTCTGATGCTCACCGCCACCCAACTCACGAAGCTCACGATCGACGCCTTTACCGACCTCGAGTTCACCAAGCCCGCGGGCGTGACGTGGACGGCGCTTCTCAACCCAACCGAGCTGGCGTTCTCTCGCAAGAACCTTTACCAGGCAACACAATCTGCAGGCGCCTCGCAGCCGCAACAATCCTTCAGCGGCGGAGAGCCAGACCAGGTGTCGCTTGACCTTCTTCTCGACGGCACTGGAGTCGTTGGCGAAGCAGGAAGCATCGGGCCCAAACTCGACGAGCTGCTCGCCCTCACAAAGTTCCAAGGCGACACCCACCAGCCTTATTACGTCCACGCCTATTGGGGGCGCTTCAGTTTCCGTGGCCTACTCACCCAGGTCGACGTCACCTACAAGCTCTTTGACCGCACTGGTGAGCCGCTGCGGGCAACGGCGAAGCTTCAGTTCAAGGAGGCGCTGTCTCCTGAAGAGGTGCAAGCCGAAAACAAGCCTGCGAGCCCAGACCTTTACCAAACCTGGCTCGTCACCGATGGCCAGACCCTCGACGCGATCGCCGCAGAGGTCTACGGCGACCCTGCGTACTGGCGACCCCTAGCGTCGGCCAATCGCCTGCCCAACCCCCGAGGACTGCGTGCCGGACAGGTGCTGAAGGTGCCTCCGCTCGCCCAACGGACTGGCGGTCGACGATGACGGCGAGCGGCACGTGAGCACGGCCCAGCCGGACCGCCCGGCCTTTGAGGTGACCGTTGACGGCACCGCGTTGGTGCCGCTGACCGCCGCGGACGTGGTCGAGATCGACATCCACGAAGAGGTGGGCAGGCATGGCCGTTGCACGTTGCTCGTGCAGAACTGGGACGCTGACAGGCGAGCGGTTCGTCACAGCGACGATGGTCCATTCGTGCCCGGCAAAAAGCTCGCGGTGGCGATGGGGTTCCACAGTGACCTCACCCCTGTCTTTGCTGGTGTCATCGCGTCGATCACCGCGCATTTCCCTGACCAAGGCCGCCCTGCTTTGCGAGTGGAGGCGCGATCCGCGTCGATCCTGCTCGAGCACCCGCCGCGCTCACGTCAACTTGAGGACGTCAGCGATGAGGATGTGGCGAGCACGATCGCCGCGGACTACTCCCTCACCGCGGACGCCGACGCCGGGGTTACCAGGGCTTTTGTGGTGAGTGATCGCGTGAGCGATTGGGACTTCCTCAAGGCCCGCGCGCAGACCCTTGGCTGGGTTCTGTACGTTCGCGACGAGGCGCTGGTGATGAAGCCGCCCGCCTCAAAGAATTCGCCCCCCACGCTCGACTACACAACCGACCTCATCGAGCTTCATCTCACGCAGGACCTAACCTATGCGATCGACTCTGCGACGGGCGTCTCATGGGACATTGGCGCTCTCGAAGCCGCAGAGTCGGAACAGTCCGCTTCCGGAGCCGGAATCGACACGGGGGATCGCGACAGCCACGAGGATGCCATTGGCACTGCGGGCTGGCCGTTGCGAGCCGAACGCGACGAGACGCCTGCCGACGCCGCCGCGGACGGGGCCGACGCCCGCGCGCTTGGTCGCCAACGCGATGCCGCGTTTGCCCACGTTTACGGCACCGCCGTGATCAGCGGGAATCCAGCTCTGCGGTGTGACAGCTGGGTGGAGATCACGGGAGTTGGCACGCGGCTTTCCGGCCCTCACTACCTCAGGGCGGTGCGGCACCGGCTCTCCGTACAGGGCTACCGAACGGAACTGCAGGTTGGCAAACCGCCCGCGCTCACGCCGCCACCAGCGTCGGGCAGTGGAAGTGAAGCTGCGCGCAGCGGGAGCCTCAGCCTTGGCGTCGTTGAGGCCCTAGACGACCCAGACTCCGCTAACCGGGTCAAGGTGCGGTTGCCGTGGCGCGCGGACAACGGCCAGGGCGTCTGGGCGCGCGTTGCAGCGGCCGACGCTGGGGACGGGTATGGCGTGGTGAGCATCCCCAACGTGGGGCAAGAGGTGCTCGTGGGCTTTGTTGACGGGGATGCCGCCGCTCCGGTGGTTCTTGGTCAGCTTTACAACGGGACTGCCGCGCCGCCCGTGACCATCGACCCAGACAAGAACACCGTGCGGATGCTCATGACACCAGGTGGCCACGCGCTGACCTTTGACGACGGCGACAGCGCGGCGATCACTGTGCTGAGCGGCAAGGGTCACTCGATCGTCATCAACGATGCGGACGGCGAGATCGTCATGGAGCACAAGGACTCTGGCAACACGCTCACCATTTCGAGCGACGGGATCGAGCTCAACGCGGCGCAAGGCGACGTCATCCTCACGTCGGCAGCGGGGACCGTGAAGATCGACGCCGTCAAGTTCGAAGGCAAGGCGTCTGGCCCGTCCAAGCTCGAAAGTTCCGCAACCTTTGACCTCAAAGCGTCCGGGCCGCTTGGCCTAAAGGGCGCCCTAGTGAACATCAATTAGGAGGAGTCATGCCAGCAGCAGCGCGCGTGGGCGACACCACGGTTCACGGCGGCACCGTCGTTGGCCCTGGCGTGGCGACCGTGCTCATCGCCGGCATGCCGGCGGCGGTGCTTGGCGACATGCATGCGTGCGTCATCCCTCCCAACACCGGCCACATCCCCTCCTCCCCCTTTGTGGCGGGCTCTGGCACCGTGATGATTCAAGGTCGCCCCGCGGTGCGCGTGGGCGACGCTTGCGCTTGCGGAGCCTCGGTGGCCGTTGGCGCGCCGACGGTGGTGATCGCGTGATCTCCGAGGACTACCCCCAGGTTGGTGTCGGGTGGGCGTTCCCGCCGCGCTGGTCAATGCCGCCTGCCGTGCGCGGGAGCACTCGGGGACCGGCGGTGGTCGCCACAAACGACGGCTCCCAACACGTCAAGGAAGCGATGATCATCCTGCTGCGGACATTGCGCGGATCGCGAGTCATGCGCCCCGGCGTTGGCGCGGGCGTTGACCGCTACGTTTTTGAACCGCGCACTGCGGAAGTTTGCTATCGCCTCGCGGACGACGTGCGCCGCGCTCTCATGATCGGCGAACCACGAGTCATCGTCGACTCCGTCACCGCCTCTCCCTCCGGCGAGGCGGAAGACCGTGTTGATGTGCTCATCGAGTTCCGCATCGATCGCCACCGCCGCCCAGAGTCACTTGTGGTGCCGTTCTACGTGGCAGGTGGCCCATGAGCCGCACGCGCGAACAGATCTTGGCCGCGATGGCCGACGCTGCACGCTTGGCGCCGTTCGATGATGACGCCACGTGGAGAGACGCGCTGTTCGCTCAGCAGGGCGAGGGGTGGGCGCTCTCGCGACCCCACGACCCTGACCGAGCGCTACTCGCAGCTCTCGCCGACGAATACGTCCGGCTCGATGAGCATCGGGACACCCTGCCGTCGCGATTGCACGTCGAGTGGTTGCAAGACATCCTCGGCGTGCCCCGCCTGCCCGTGGTGCCCGACCGAGTCATTGCGTCGGCGACCGTCGACCCAAAACTTGCCCCCGCCGTCGTCCCCGCAGGGACTGTGCTGCGCGGCGGTAAAGACGCCTTCGGAAATGAGCGTCGGTACCGAACGGTCGACGCGCTCACCGCCCACGGCGCCACGTTGACTGGGGTCAAGGTGCTCGTGCCCGGCGGCCCAGCTGACGGAGATCCGGGTCTCATTTACGAGGCGCCCGAGTTCCCGCTGGCCCCGGCGCAGACGCCCGCAGGGAAGCTCGTTGGCCCGCCTGCGCCACACGTGATGAGGATTTCTTCGCCTGCACTTGGATTCACCAACGGCGACATGCAAGTTTCCATTGGCTTCATCGCGACCAACGTGCCAGGGGGTCCCGCCCGCATCGCCTCGCTCAGGGAAGCCGCGATGTGGCGCTATCCAAGGGCGGACGGGACGATGTCCGGATTGGTGCATGGCTCAGGGTCCGCGCCGAGCTACGGCATCACGGTGGACATGACCGGCGGATGCGTGGACCCCGCGGGCGGCGATCCATGGATCGAGTGCGTCATCCCGGACAACGTGGCCGTGCCCTTGGGCGCGGCGTTCCACACCGTCAAGGTGGCGGTGACCAAGCGTCTGGATGTAGCGCCGGACGCCGCGTTCGTCGGTGAAGGTGCCGTTGACGTCACCAAGGAGTTCGAGCCGTTCGCGGCTACCGCGAGCGCTGGAGACGCGTTCTACGTACGCAGCGATGAGACGCTCGGCAAGCAACTTTCGACACTGACAATCAGTACGCACCAGTTCGCGCCGCGCAAAGGCGGTGTGCATCGGATGTTGGACAGCCTCACCGGGCTCACCGTCAACCTCTTCGATGACGTGACGCAGATGGTGTTCTACAGCCTGATCTCGGAGCCCACCCGCACGGACACTACGGCCGAGACGGGCGCCGACATCGCGAGCGCCGCGCTCGACTACGTTCGCGATCCCCGGCCCACCTCCAGTCCCAACATTCAGTGGCAGCGCCTCAAGGAATCCGGATGGGAAAAGTTCGGCGACTCGCGAAGCACCTTCGGTGGAGCAACGGACACCATCGGCGAGGAGGGTTCACTGCCAAGCCAAGTGGGCGGCAACGAGGGCAGATACGTGCGTTGCTTCATCAAGTCTGGCGATTTGGGATGGGGTGCCTATCAGCGCGCGCTCGTGGACTTCGCAACCGCGGCCGTCAAGGACCCTGACAGCGCACCCTTGATGCCGGACCCGATCACACCTGCAATCTTCGACGTACTGAAACTGAGCTACACGACCGTGGCTCAGGATGCGACGCGAGTGGAGTCGCGGTCCGGGTGGCGTCACTCCGTGAAGGGTCCGGGGATCTGGCAGCCGTTCCGCACGGAAGTTGACGGCTCTGGTTCCACCGGCATGGCCGCGTTCGGCATCGACCTGCCAGCGGGTGCGACGGGATCGTCGGTGTCGCTCTACCTGCAGCTTGACTCCCCGTCGCCCTGCCAGGGCAGCGATGAAGGCATCTCCCAGTGGCAATGGTGGAACGGCTCGGCCTGGCAGCAGCTCATGGTTGCCGACGGCAGCAACAGATTGCGCGAATCAGGGCTTGTGCGTTTTGTCGCTCCCGCGGGGTGGGCGTTCGGTTGCGAGGACCTCACTGCTTCGTCGGGTCGCTGGATCCGCTTTGTTACAACCCGCCCCGATCGCATCGGAACCATTCATTCCGCGATCCCGGATGCCGTCGTGGCGGAGTTCGTGTCCAGCGCCGTGGATCCGGCATTCGACCCCAGTTCAGCGACCGCGCTGCCGCCTGGCACGATCAAGGGCACGCTCGCACCGATTCCCGGGGTCAAAAAGGTGACAAACCTTGCCTCGGTCCGCGGGCGGGGTCCAGAGGTGGACGGCGACTACACCCGACGAGCTGCCGCCCTCGTACGCCATCGCGGTCGCGCCATCAACGCATGGGACTACGAGCAGATGGTAGCCATCGAGTTCCCTGAGGTGGCGGCCGTCCGATGCCTGCCGCATACGGATTCAGGGGGCGGCGCGTTCCCGGGCTCCGTGGGCCTTGTCGTGGTACCGGACCAACCGCAAGCGTTCGAGCCCCGACCAAGCGTGAGCCTCGCCGGGCGGATCCAAGACACGCTCGCGCCAGTCATGCCGGTACGAGCGCTTCTGTCTGTCATGTGCCCGCTCTACGTGCCTGTCACCGTCAACGCCTCGATTCGGCTCAAGGCAGGCGTGGCGGCAATCACCGGAAAGGCGAACATTGCCGCCGCGCTAGAGACACTGCTTCATCCCACAGGTACCGTCCCAACGCGCTGGGGTGTCTCCCTCTACGCGTCGAGCCTCATCGCTGCGCTTGAGCGCTTCCCGGACGTGGACTCTGTGCAGTCATTCAAACTATTCGGCCCAGGGGGGCTCACGGAAGTAGTCCCCGTTGACATTTGTCGAGGCCTCTATTGCTCATCGGGCGGTCATCAGATTGCCGTGGAGGAACAGTTATGACGACACCTGGGCAGAGTCAACCAAAGCCCATCTCCGCGTTCGTGCCGATCGAGCCTGATTCAGACTGGGACGGCATCCGTGCCCGCACCACGGCGACGCTCACCTCGACTGCCGCGCCTGCGTGGACCGACCACAACATTCCAGACCCCGGCATCACGCTGCTCGAAGCGGCCGCATTTGGAATCGCGGACCTCCACTACCGACTTGGAGAGACCGGCTTCCACGCCTGGCCGCTTGGGGGGCGCGGCTGGCTCCCTGCTGGCGAACGGCACTGGGCGGGCGCGTTGCCAGCGCCTACCTCCGGCGGAACCTTGGGAACGGTGGCCGACGCTTTGCAGGCGGTGCTTGCCGTGGCTGGGCGTGACGTTGAAAGCGAGGTTTCGAGGCTTGAGAGCCAGGCACAAGCTGAATCATTGCTCAGCACCGCGCCCTTCGTTTCCCTAGTGCCGACTACTGCGCGCGCCGCGGTGACGGCAATGCTCAGATGGCGAACTGTTCGGCGCATCGCACTCGAACACGCGGATGTCATAGCCGACGTCGTGGAGCAAAGCGACCCCGCCGATGCAGTTGCCGAGGTCATGGCGCGCACCGGGCTGTGGACCAACGAGGCCGCGGCAGTTGTGAATCGCGAACGCGAACGGGTATCCCACGAGGCGGCCGCGGCTTACGACTGGCAAATCGCGACGGCAACGCCAGAGAGCCACACGGCGCTGCTAGCAACGCTCGTCGACGCCGGACTCACCGCCGAGGAGGCGCTTGTCGCCGCGGCGAGTCCGCGGCTCCCGGTTGAGGTCTCGCCGGAGCAACTCGAAGGCCCCGGAGGGGCGACTCATGTGTGGCCGCCGCACCCCATCCAGGCCCTCACGTGCGAGCCCGTGACCGCCACGGACTATGCCGGCATGGCCCGTACACACCCGGAGGTCTCTCGCGCCTGGGCCGTGCCAGGGCGTCTCAAGGGGATCGCGTGGAATGGCCTCGCTGTCTTGACTCCTGCGCAGGCTTCCGCGGCGCCCACGGTTCAGTTCCCCGCAAATGACCCGCGTCGCGAATGGGTAGAGGACTCGGCCGCCGCAGCGATCACGATCGTTGTCGAGTCGACGAAGGCGGCCACGGACGACGCGTTCCATCGCGAGGTCTTGGCACATGCCCTAGGAACAGAGGCGTTCACGCCGTACCCGTCCTGGAGAGAGTCGATGGATCCGTTGGATCCACGCAGGCTCATCGCCGATGAGGTGGGAATCGCGCCGTTGAGACGGGCGCTCGTCAAGATTGAGGGCACACTCCTCATTCCTCCGACGGCGAGCCGCGCCGCCGTCACCGCAGAAGCTGCAGCCCGCATCGATGCATTCTTCGCTGCCGGACGCCGCGAGCATCTGGGCACGGCGGCCGTCGACGATCCACTGTCAGGTCCATGGGGACATGTGCCCCAACCGGAGGGCGGCTGGATGCCTGGCGAAAGTGTTCGCCTGAGCGAAGTCGTAGAGCAACTCGTCGAGGTCACGGATGTGATCGCCGTGACAGGGCTAAAGCTGCGGGTGCAGCCGTCGGGTCCTTGGGCAGAGGGCGCCAACGGCCAACTCGCGATTCCTGCCGGGCACGTGCCGATCCGCGACGTTGTGAGTTGCCTTGCCACTGAACTCCAAGTTCAGGGAGCGTGTGATGCGTAGCGCCGATTACACCCGCAATGCCGCGACTTTGCCGGCTCTCTATCAGGACGACGCTGCATCCTTCGCCCAGGTAGATGCCTTTCTTGGCATCGCCGATGATCTCAACGAGGCACTTGTTGACACCCTGGGCTCGCTCGCGTGGGACATAGGGCCCGACGCCGCGCTCCGGTGGCCCTCCCACGTTCCGCTTGGAGCAGGCAGGGACGAGCTCATGGCGGACCTCACCGCACGATACGACCTGCTGACCCAGTGGTTTGCTCTTGATGCGCCGGGGTCCTGGGGACTTGGCGAAACAGGCGTTGCGGCAAGAAGGCGCTTCGTGTCTCGCGCGGCACGGTTGTGGCGCCGGCGAGGCACACCGCGCGGCTTCGTGGATTGGTTTTGCACCTACTTCGGCATCGAGGCCTCGACCGAACGCCCGTTCCTCCTGGAGCACTTCAAGGTGCCGGGGGGAGTGCTCGACGCGGAGCCGTACACCGCAACTCTTTTTGTGCCGAACTCGTCTCCGTTCGCCGACTACCGCCGCAGACTCGAGGCCGCGCAGTTCGCCCGCTGGTACGCGCCCGCGCACGTGGTGGTGCGCGTCTGCTACGTGGAGATGGGCAGGCTCGAGACACTGCTGCCCTTCACCTCCCCGGCGACGTTGCCGGCCACAGCCACGACCACTGAGCTCAACACCTACGCGGGCCTCATACGAGATCACGCGACGTTGCTGCGCGAGCTCGCGTGCACCGTGGTGTCAGTGGTTGACCACGGAAATGGCATTCGCATCTACGGCTGCGCAGAAGACGGAGAGGAGCCCTTTACGCCTCCCTTCGATCCCACCACTCACACCGAACGACCCATCGACCACCTCGATGTTGGGTCCCTTCCCACTACCGAAACCACAGAAGAAGGTCCGTCATGACCGTCAACACGTACCCGGACTTCAAGCCGGGGCAGACCCTCACTGCTAACGAGCTTGATCTGCTCGCCAATCACGCGTGGCATCGCGACCGCCTTATTGGCCGCATGGTCGGGTTTGGCATCAACGGTGGGCTAGGCGGTGCCTTCGCGGGCAATACCCTCACGATTCAGCCGGGCCTTGCGATCGATCAAAGCGGCGAACCGCTCGTGTTGAGGACCACCAAGTCGTTGACCTTCAGTACAGCACCAGGCGCGCCTACGTCGCTGTCGACAACCCCGTACCCGTTCATCGGTCCGCAAGCTGACACGTGGAGCGTGGTGCTTCAGGCGACCGACGTTGAGGTCACGCACAACACCTGCACCGAGGTTGGCTGCTTGGGACACTCGGGCACACACACCCGCGACGTCGAGCTTCGCGTCGTTGCCGGCAGGGTGACGGGTCCTCGTTTCGACTTCGCCACGCACAAGGTCCACAAGATCCAGCCGCTGGGGCTCAGCCCTCTGGGCCAGCCGGTCGGCAATCTTACTAATTTCAAGAAAGATCTTGGCGATGTCTTGAACGAGCTCAACCCTGGGATCGATGCGGCACTGGTCGCGAAGGTCGCCGCGGTGACTATCCCTACGGGCGAACTCATCGGGGTCAAGGGTTACAAGGTTGGCTGGCTCAACACCGTGCTGTTCGCCACAATCGACCTCATCCGTTGCCGCGCACTTCAAGCAATTGAGACCTTCCGCACTGACACCTTCCCTGGCGTGGTGCTTGGCGCCGTGACTCGCTCAGGTGGTTCGTGGACCTTCGATTGTGCGTATAAGCACTTTTGGGAGCCGCCAAAGGGACTGTCGCAAGCGTTGCTCGGTGGCGGTTGCGCGAGTGTGTGCCAACTTTCCGCCAACTACCTCACGAGCGTTCTCTCAAACTACGCACCACCGGATCCTCCGCCGACTCCGCCTTCCGGCGGTGGCGGGGGCATCGTGATCGATCCCGGGATCATCTACTGCATCAAGGGCAAGCCCAATTGCGGAATCGTGCTTTATCCCGGACGCAAGATCAAAGAGAAGGTGCCCGACCTTAAGGTTCCGGACATCGGTCCTCACCCCGAGTGGGTGTACGCAGGTCCAGAGATCCGGGTGCTCGAGGAAATCAACGAGTTCTACGGCACCGTGCTACCTAACGAGCTAGGCGATGGCGTCTTCATCGCCGATGGGCTCATTGGCCACTTCCAAGAAAACGTGGTCGCCACCTTGGAGGCGAACATCCTCGACAAGGGCGGCGTGCCGCAAGTGACTGTGCTGACCCTCGAGGAGACTGCGAACCTCGCGGGCTACCAGCCCGGAACGGCCTTCAGCCCAAGCGACAACGTCGTGGTGACAGTCGACAACAAAGGCATCGCCATTGGCTTGGGTATTGTCCCGGCGATGGTGTCCGTGCGTCAGGCGGCACACATCGCCGTTGAAGCTCACGCTGCGACCGCCGCAGCCCTGGGTTCGGTCGCCGCGGTCGATGCATTCGAGGTCGAGTTTGTCAGCGGCATGAACAAGTTCCAGGGGGACTTCAAGTCCCTCAAAGACAACCTGGGCTCGATCCAGGCAGACGTCACCGCGATCAAAGGGTCTCCCGCAAACACCGCGGTCCTCATTCACCGCGTGGAGACGCTAGAGAGCCAGTCGAGCCAGGTCATGTTGATCGGTGAGAGGGTGGCGAAGCTCGAAGGCAAGGCGCTCGCGCAGGTAGGCGACCTTGGCGTCAAGACCTACACAGTTGACGTGGGAAACACCATGGCCGAGTTCGCGCAGTCCGCGGTGACAGCGCTTAAGACCATTGATGACCCGCGCAACGCCAACCTCAAGGAGTACATCAACGCCGTAGAGATCAAGCAGGGCGAGCTCGAGCTGGCGATTCGAGCCGGCGACCCAGACATGGTGGCGGGAGCCACCGTTGCACTTCTCGACAACATGCGCACCATGATCGGCGGTGCCGGGGTTGACGCGGGTTCCAAGCGCAAACTCGATGCACAGTTCCGCGCCATGAAGGGTCTGCTGGGGTGACCGATGCGCTGGTGGAGACCGTGCGGCTTCGAGGGCCGCACGCCGCGAGGCTTGCGCGCGTAGCGGCAGCGCACCTTCCGGCCGCCTTGGACCGTGCGCTGAGCGGTCTCGCGCCAGGGCGGGTCGACAACATCAACGTGACGCTCGACTTCGACATCGACGGGATCGACGACGAGACAATCGCGGCCATCTGGGCCCATGAAGTGCTCGTCGAGGTAGCGCGCCACCTACCCACGGCAATGCCCGCCGACCCCGGAGACCCTGGCGATGCGGCTCCACGGTCCGCCAGCGCCGCTGTCGTGACCGTCGAGGAAGCGCTCGCGGCCGCACTCCTGTGGCTCGCGACACCCACTCCCCGCGGACCCGTGCCCGTGGCGGCGCTCACCCTCGCCGCCATCGTGGCCGACAACCCTGACGCTGCATGGACAAGGACCGCAAGAGTGCGATCCACCATCCGCGACCTGGACAAAGCGATGGCTCGTCCACGCTTGGTGGTGCACAACCCCAGCGCCGTGACTCCTGTCGAAGCGCCAACCGGGCGGCCGCCGTGGGAACCACCCACAGTCGGGCCAAACCAAGCCAACAACGTGACTGAAACGCCGCCGGCCCAGCGGTCGCCAACGTCGGCCCTGCCGACTGCCGGAGGCGCATCGCGCGCCGACCAACCCGAGGACGCGTCGTTCACGGAGGCCACCCGGCGCCTCACCGTTCTCACCGAACTTGTGGGAGGAGCCCACGACGCCGCTCGCTCGCTAGACGTCAACGACCTCACCACCGCTGCGGGCCTCGCGGTCATCTATCCTTGGCTTGCGGACGTGTGCCGCGTTGCCGAGAGCCTGCATCCCGGGCTTGACCCGGCAGAGGTCCGCACCTACGCCCTCGCCGCCCTCGTCGATCCCGCTGACGAGGCGCTCACCGATGATCCGCTCGTCCGAGTATTGGCGGGGGTTCGCCCTGAGTCTGCCGCCGCGGGCCGCATCCGTTTGCCACAAGCCGATGCCGTTATCGCCGAGGCCGACCGCGCGCTCGAGAGCTTCGCTTCCTTGCTGCCGGGCTTTGAGTCCTCAAGCCCTGAATTTGTGCGCCGCGAGTGGATGGTGCGCGCCGGACTCCTGGAGCAAGACAGGGACCCGATTCGCCTCACTGCGGCCAGCCACCCGCTTGACGTAGTCCTGACGCGCTTGCCATACCCAGTGAGCCTGTTCAAGCTCCCGTGGTCCCACCCAATCATTGTGAGGTTCCGGCCATGACCGCCGCCCCGGACCTGCTCACGCCCATCGCCGAGTTGCGTTCTGCTCTCCAGATGCTGGATGCCGTCATTCAGGTGCGGCTCGAGGAGCGGCGCGGCGGGATCGAGCAACGCCAACTCAGCGTGGAGGGTGAAGACGAGGGCATTCCGGCCCTCGAGCGCTACGAGGGCGTAGGCCCCCTCCCCGCCGCGATCGGCCTCGCTGGACTCACCGCTCCGGAAGCCCTCATCTTGGTGGCCTCGCTCGCGCCGCTCGTCGACGAGCGGTTCGCGGCCGCGTATGGCCTGCTCACCGACCGTCCTGGCGTCACCGGGCTCACAGGGGAAGTGGCGCGCACTCTCGCGGCACGCACCTTTGCGGGCAGGCTCGACGCGGGCGCCATGCTGAGCGCCCAAGGCGCCTTGCGGGCGTCGGGCCTGCTCACCCTCGATCCGGCAGACGACCTCGCTGGCACACTGCGCCCCGAACCCGGCCTTGCGGCGTGGGTGCTTGGCCTGCCGCCCGTGATGCCGCAGGCAAGTGCCGACTTCCCCGCACGCCCACTGACCACGGTCCACACCATGGCCGACGTCGTGCTTCCGTCGCGTACGCAAGCTCGGCTCACGGACCTGCAGGACCGCATCCAGCACCGTGAACGCGTGGTTCAGGAGTGGGGCTTTGGTCGCCATCACGACAATGCGTCGGGCCTTGTCGCGTTGTTCCACGGTCCGCCGGGAACTGGCAAGACCATGACTGCGGCCGTAGTCGCGGGTGCAGCGGGACTTCCTGCCTACGTGATCGATCTATCTGCCCTGGTATCTAAGTATATTGGCGAAACCGAGAAGGCGCTCGCCAAGGTGTTTGATCGCGCCGCTCGCGAAGGTTGCGTGCTCGTGTTCGACGAGGCGGATGCGATTTTTGGCACCCGCACAGAGGTGTCAGATTCTCACGACAGGTATGCAAACCAAGAGGTCTCGTACCTACTTACCCGCATCGAGGCCCACCCAGGCATCGTCGTGCTCACCACCAACTTGCTCGGCAACATCGATGAGGCGTTCCGGCGGCGCATTCACGTGATGATCGAGTTTGCCGCACCCGGACCGAGCGAACGCTTGGTGCTCTGGGAGCGCACCCTGCCGCCTTCCCTGCCCGTCTCTGCGGACATTGACCTTCACGCGCTCGCGGATCAGTTCGCCATTACGGGGGCGCAAGTGCGCGACGCGGCCATCGAGGCCGCTTACACCGCGGCGGCGGCCGACGGGGTTGTCACCCAGGCACTCTTGGTCGCCGCCGTGCGCCGGCAGTACGACAAGGCGGGCAGGACGGCTCCGCAGTGACGATCGCCGCGGCCGGACCTATCGCCGCTCGCGAAAGCGCGACGGCGCGTTCTCCGGCAGACGTAGAAGCCGCGGTCACACCGTCCGTCTTGACGAGAGTGCCGCGGCCCGGGCCTTCCTCGACGGTTGTCACACTTGCCGCTCTCGCGGGAGGGCTCGAGGCGGTCCAGGCCGAGTGGGGAGCCGACGGCGGGCACGTTGTCCTCACGGGACGGAGGCCCTTCCTCGACGTCACCGGCAGGGCTGGGTTCCGGCCCGACGGAACTCTCGACGGCACTGTACAGATGCGGGCCAGGCTCGCCGTCCTTGGGCTCACCTTGGGCGAGGCGACCTGGTCCGTTGCGGGCTGGGATCCCGGTGCGGCATTGGCCACCCCCGGCGTCACGCTGCAGGGTTCGACCCTGGCGTTGGACTTAGCGCAGCTGCCCGCAGAAACGAGCCTCACGACCGACCCGTCGGTGGTTTCGACGCGAGACGGCGCGGCGGCAACCGTCGAGTTGCCAACGGAGGCCTTCGAGGGCGGAGAGCCGTTGAGCCCGCGCTACGCCGAGATCTTCGGCGGCCTCTTGGGCGTGGACCTGTCAGGAATGGACGTCCACGCAGACGCGCCGCTGAACGACGCGCCGGCGTTCGTCACCAACGAGGACCTCTTCTTTGCGCCTGGCATGTACGGCGCAGACTCCCCGCAGACCCTCGAGTTGCTCGATGCGGCGCTCCGCGCAGCGCTCGCTGGGTTGTTTGGACCGGTTGGCGGTGCCGCACCGGCGCCAGCGCCCCAGGCTCCCCTGCAGGGGGCGGCTACGGCGACTCCCGAACCCTCCACGGACGTGGTGGAGGCAAACCCCGCGGGCGACGCTGCCGTCGCGGAAGTAGCAAGCCCCGAAGGCGCTGACGCTGGGGCGGCTGCGGCTGCGGCGGCTGCGGCGGGCGGTGCTGCAGGCGAAGGGACGCCTGGGGAAGAGGCAGTGCCCGAGGGTGAAGAAGGCGCGGTCGATGAAGCTCCCCCGGTGGAAGTGATCATGCCGGAGGCACCAACCGAGCCCACGCCAGCGGCGGCGGCGCGCGGCGGTGCCGTGGCGGGCGGCGGGGGAGGCGCTGCCGCAGCTGCACGGGACATGCCCACTGCGGATGACAGCACCACTGCAGCACGCGGCGCTGTGGTGGAGCCGGCCTCGGAGACTGCCGCGCGAGCGCAAGAAGCGGTGGCAGCAGAGCTGGGCGAGCGTCCGCCGCCCAGCCCCGAGATCGTGGCGCTGACGGTGCGCATCCGCGACGCGATTGCCGCGAACCGTCCGGAGGATGAGGACCAACTTCTCGCCACCGATCCCACTCGAGAAGCCCAAGCTGCTGGCGCAACCATCACGGGATCCGTGGAAGCTCAGTCAGACGAGGTCAGTGCCTCCTATGACGCGATGGCGAGCCCGCCGTCGGGCAGTCCCACCCTGAGCCCCAACCCGGTGACCCCGGAAAGCCCAGCTGTTGCCGGCATGGGCGTGGATGCCGCGAGCGCAGCACCTGACCCGATCCCGCCGGAGAACACCAACCTTGACGCGGATGTGGCGGCCACTGATCAGCGCATTTCCGACTCGGGTATCGAGACCCGCGTCACCGATGAGATTCCGGATGGCCCCTTCCAGGCCACCAGGGATGCGCGCGGAGAACTCGGCGAACTCGCTCAGCGCACCCCCGAAGAGATCCACGCCGAGGAGCAAGTGGCTATCGACTCGGCTCAGAGCGACATGGCCAACCTGCAGTTGCAGGCCATGGCCACGCTGCGCGCCTCCCGCGAACGGGCGGTTGGCGGGGTTGATGGCGCCACCGGAGAGATGACTGGTCAGGAAGAGGTCACGCGCGACAACGTTTCGCAACTGGCCCAGGGTGTCTACGACCGCGCCCAGACCCAAGTGCAGGAGTTGCTCACGCCGCTGAGCTCAACGGCAATGGCGCGGTGGGACGCCGGCCTGGCGCGGCTATCTCGGGAGTTTCACGACGCCCTTAACGAGGTGCAGCGGTGGATTGATGAGCGGCACTCAGGCGTGCTCGGGACCATCGTGGCCATTGGCGACTACATCACGGGCCTGCCCGGCTGGGTCATCCGCGCGTATGACCGCGCCGAGCGTGCCTTTGGCGACGGCGTATGCGAGCTGCTGCTGGAGATCTCGAGCGACGTCAACACGGTCATCATCGCGGCGCAAGGTGTGATTCAAGGCGCGCGCGACGAGATCAACGGGATGTTCGATCAGATGGAGGCGGAGTTCCCCGAGTTCGTCGCCGCCGAGCGCGCGCGCTTCGCCGGGATGCTGGACTCGCTCGACACCCAAGTGACAGACGCGCAGACCAGCTTTGTCGAGGACGTATCTGCCAGGGCCATCGACGCCGTCAACGAGGCCCACGCCGCCGTGCAGGCCAAGCGCGACGAGGCGGGAGGCCTCATCGGCCGCGTGGTGGCGGCCATCGAAGAGTTCATCGACGATCCCATCAAGGC
>Ga0164241_10000242_pt1 | contig 124775 bp, 90 predicted proteins | sample OricomyardsoilBY_FD_108780 | JGI IMG/M metagenome (GOLD analysis project Ga0164241, IMG submission 108780) | Backyard soil microbial communities from Emeryville, California, USA - Original compost - Back yard soil (BY) | ecosystem: Environmental > Terrestrial > Soil > Unclassified | place... | reverse complement strand
TATACGTCCACCGCGGAACGGGGCACTACGGTTTTCCGGTGCGGCTCGGGGTGCCGGCTGAGGAGAGCCTGCTTCTCGTGCATCGCCGCGAGCCCGACGCGCGCTAGCATTGGGACCCTATTCGAGGGTCATGGTCCAAAATTCGCTGCGTGCGAAGGTTCCTGTTGCGGGTCGATTCTTTCCCCGAGGATAGGTTCCTTCAGAAGTGTTATCGAAATAGGGGTCAAAAAACCCACTATCACCCGTCATTTCATCAACATCGGCGGGATCCCCGTGAGCTTGCACGCTCCAATAGAGGGTCTTGTCGAGCTCGTCGTCTTGCAAGAAGAAGCTCACTAAGTCTTCCGTTAGCGTGAACTCGCTATCGCAGGTCACAATGCGCACGCCTCGATACCAGGCGCCGTTATTGATCAAGAGCATCGAGCAAGCGCCCGCATCCGATGGTGTCCAACGCAGCACAGTGCCACTCGATACCCCGGTGACCTCATCGAGCGGAGCCTGCAAATAGGGGCGCCTGGGCAATTCAAGATTGATGCTCGTCGCGCTCGCATTCAAAGCAAAACCATCTGCATGGCCCCAGGTATTGCCGTCGTCCCGCACGACAGCCGAGACGCTGTATGTTGCCTCAGAACTCAGATTGGGAACGTTCAGCGAGAACGTTTGGTCCGCCGAGTTCCACGGCACCGTTTGGAGCGGAATCGACGCTCCATCTCCAAAGACCGCATAGGCGGTTACCTCAACATCAGGATCCGTACCCGGAGCCGAGATGTGCCCGGATAGCTGCCCCACCTCCGTGATCGAGTCCCAGGTGCTGAGGGTGACGAGAGTGTCCTCGACGTCATTTAAGGCGATGGACTGACTTGCGAAGCCATAGAAGTCACTCGCCACGCCAGCGTCCTTCCAGAAAATCGCGTGCAACTCGGTCGTAACCGGATCGTCTCCATCGTAAACGACAGCCACGCTTGTGTTGTCGAGTCCGCCCTCATCGCCGGGAGCGAACCAATCAATGGGGTGGCCTAGCCCCGTGCCGATGTTTCCAACTTGTGGGGATGGCAGGTTGTTTGCCGCAAGTTCGATGCGCGCCTCGAGCTCTCCTACATCTCTATCGAACTGTAACGTCGGATCCCGACGAGTTAGACCCACGAAGCGGTAAATACGCTGATAATATCCGCTGCGGCTCGAGGTGCGAAACTCTGCGTCGTACGTCTCTGCTACGGAATCGACACTGAAGCGACCTTGTTCATCTGTAAAACCTGGATCGACGCCGCTGATCCGCACTTCGACGTTCGGGAGAGGTCGTCCAAAAAGGTCTACGATGCGACCCTTCACGGTGGGCGAACTCGGCGTACCGCCCGTACCTTGGCCTCCGACTTCACCCGGGTCATCGCCGCCGCTACCCTGACCGCCTCCTCTCCCTCCACTGGACTGGCCACCTCCTAACGAACTCCGGCCTCCATCCTCTTCGCCGCCCCCGCTGCCGTCGTCCCCGCCTTCACCCCCTGATTTTCCGCCGGATGCCGAGGCCTTCCCGCCCGAACTCGAGCCGCCGCTGCCCGTCTCGTCGGCGGGTGGATCTTCGATGCCCAGGATGGATGAACATCCTACGACGCACCAAAGGCCGAGGCCTGCCGTAACACTGACATGAGTCAAAGAGCGCTTCATATTAGAACTTTCCTCGAACTTGTAGCGAGCCGGGCCCGAACCCAACTTGGGTCGAACCTTTTGGGGAAGGGGCCGTAAACCAAAGCACCGTCCCGAGCCCTAGCCCAACGCCACCTGCGATCAGCGTAACCGTCGACACGTCAGCGAACGTGTGTGCATTGTTATTGTGATTCAAACTATCGCTCGAACACCCGTTCGGGTAGGTTGAACAACCGTCCTTGGCCGCGCCGAGCTCCGAGCCAGCCATTACGCCAAACACGACCCCAGCGCCCAAGGCCAAAACGCCGAGCCCTCCTGTCGCTAGCGCCCATGTTTTCTGTGCTGGCCAAGTTCCTCCGGCCGCATCATCCGCCGTCGGGGTGGACCCTGCGTTCGCGACCCGGGCCACCTCAAGCTCCGGCACGTTAACTTCAACCTCGTCGTGATCTTTCCCCACGTCGATCTCCGTCGACCATGGCGTGTGTCCTGGAGCGCGAGCGACCACTTCATGCGAACCCGGATCAACCGGAATGGCCGTTCCAATCGCGGCTCGATCAACAGGAATGCCGTCGCGAAGGACCTCTACATCTTGGCCGTTCACTTCCCCCATCACCTGGATCGTCAGTGTGGATAGGCGCGACTCGAGCGCCTTCGCGCGCTCCTCAGCAAGATTGGCCCGCTCGCCTGAGCCCGCAGCGCGCGCCGCAGGAATCGCTTCCCGATATTGAGCCCACGCGCTGGCCGTGCGTCCCGCCTTTTCATAACAGTCCGCTAAATTCAGCATCGTGCCGAGCCCAGGATCCAGCTTTTGGCTCGCCTCGAACTTGGGGCAAGCCGCCGCGTAATCGCCCTGAATCACCAGATTCCTGCCCTCCACGAACAGGGCCTCGGCTGCGGCTTTGGAATCCCCCGCGTACGCCGCTCCAGCCAGGAACCAACAAACCAACCCGATGCTCAGCCCCGGAACAAAACGCTTCACAAATTCGACCATAGCCGCCCCTCTTTTCTGGCTCAAGAGCACCGTCTTCGTTCCAAGCTGCCTGAAATATCGTCCAGCGGGGGTCCCGACTGGAGTCGCTTTGGCTGGGTTCCCGAGCCGGCGTGGGGCGCCCTGATAAGGGCGGGGTGAGCTGTTTCCTGCCCCAAAGGATTAGCGTAACTTACCGGAACCGTTTGAGCCGAAGCTATAACCAGCCGACTCGAAGTCCCTATGGAGCCTGGCCCCGACCCCCTCATCGGTAAAACGATCCAAGAGCGATATCGAGTCCAGAAGAAACTCGGCCAAGGGGGAATGGGCGCGGTCTACCTCGCTGAGCACGTCTTGATCCAAAAGCGTGTCGCGATCAAATGCCTGCACGCAGGCCTGGCGTCCAACCCCGAGGTAGTTCGACGCTTTCGAAACGAGGCCCTCGCTGCTACTGCCATTGGTCACCCCAACATCGTAGATGTTACTGATATGGGGTACTTCGAAGATGGCTCCATCTTCATGGTGCTCGAGTTTCTGGAGGGTCGGGATTGGCAAGACGACTTGGAGGCGTCAGGGCCTCAATCTGCCATCAAAGTAGCCCACATCGGCGTGCAAGTTTGCGAAGCGCTAGCAGCGGCCGGTGAGAAGGGAATCGTTCACCGCGACCTCAAACCCGAGAACATTTTCCTCATCGAGCGCCAAGGCGATCCGCAGTTCGTGAAGGTGTTGGACTTCGGCATTTCCAAGTTCAAAGACGGCCTCACGGGGGGCACCCAGACCGGAGTCCTGATGGGAACCCCGTACTATATGGCTCCCGAGCAAATTCACGGCGCCAAAGAGACGAACCACCTGGCCGACCTCTACTCCACGGGGGTGATGCTTTTTCGAGCCTTGAGCGGCGCGTTGCCCTTCGAAGCTCAGACCCTACCGGAGTTGGTGCTGAAGATCGCAACCACCAGCCCACCCTCGCTTGGGCTGCGCCGGCCGGATCTCCCCCCCCGCCTCGTGGACCTAGTCGACCGCATGCTCCGCAAAGACCCCCTCGAAAGGCCACCCAACTTCGACACCGTCGCCGATGTGCTAGCCGACTTCGACGACGCCTCGCTACGCCGCAAGCGCAGACGTGTAGCCGTTTCACTGTTAGTGACAGGTTATGGAGGATCCATGGGCGAACCGGGCCGCGGGGAACCGCTACCGGAGCGAATGCGGCACCCCACCCCGGTCCACGAACGAGGCCCGGATACGGCACCCCAAGGCTCGCCCATCGCCTATATCCCCTCGGTTCATCCACAAACGCCTCAGCCTTCGCCCTCTGGCCCAGCGCCCATAATTTCTTCCGGGACTCCCGGGCCTTTTTCGACACCCGCGCCGTCCTTCTTTCCGAGCCAGGTACCGGGCGTCCCTCGAAGCAGTGTCTCGGTCTCGGTGTCCATCGGAGTGGTGCTCGGGGCACTGGTCTTGGTGTTAGGACTTTGGGGTGGGAGCCAGCTCTTCCAAGCTGACAAGGGCAGTGCGCCCAACCCTACCGATATGAGCCCCCAGGTTCGCGTGCAGATCTCTACCCTCCCGCCCGACGCAGACCTATCGCTGGATGGTTCACCTCTATCGAATCCCTTCGACGGCGCGCTTACGAAGGACGAAAAGCGACATTTGCTCCGAGCAACACGTGCCGGGTTCGAAAGTACCGAGCGCACGATCGTATTGAGCAGTGAGCAACGGATCTTCGTTCAGCTCTCCACCGTCCCCGTGGCACCCGCTCCCAGTCTGACTTTACCGACGGCCGAGAGCCCATCGTCAGAGCCACCCGTGCCCAAGGCCGAGCTTCGTCCCGCAAAAAAGGCGAAGGGTGAAATTTCCCCCGCGCCTGCGCCCGAGGGCAAAGCCGAGGATGCTCCCGCCAGCGCCGCGAAAGAGGCCCCCGTTTCTCCTCCCCCATCCTCGCCGAAAAGCCCGCTGAAGAAGGTCTTTTAACCATGTTAACATCGCGCCACGTCTTCGCGCTCGCCACCCTTTTGTGGGGTCCGAGCGCCCTCGCTAAGCCTAACGCCGGGCCTGAACCTGCCCCCTCCGCCGAGGCCACGGCTGAGTTGGGTTCCACCACGACCTCACCCGCCGTCGAAACGGCTGACGCAAGCGAGGCGCCACCCTCCGCGCCCGGCGAAACGCCCGCTGCAAGCGACGGAACCTCAGCAGCGACGAATGCCAACCCTGGGGGCGATGCTGGCGGCGATGCTTACGCCGAAGCCAAACAGCGCGTCCTGCGCGGTGAGAGCCTCTTCGACGAAGGAAACTACGATGCTGCCTTAGCCGAGTTCGAACGCGCCCACCAAACTATGGAAGGACACCCATCCCGCTTCCTAGTCCTGTTCAACATCGGGCAGTGTTACGAGAAGCTCTATCGATACGACGGAGCCATCGACGCCTATCGAGGCTATCTGGCGAGCGGGGGCGAATCGGCCGAGGACGCGCCGACGGTACGCGCCAAGATGGACCTGCTCGCGACCCTCCTCGGACGCTTAGAGATCGACGTCCTCACCACGGACAAAAAGCCGGTTCCGGAATACGAGCTCTGGGTCGACGGACGCTTCATCGGCAAAAACAAGACTCAGGCTCTTTTGCCAGGCGGCAATCACGAGGTCGAGATCCGCGCTAGCGGCTTCGAGTACAAGAAACTCCCGTTGCAGCTACCTGCGACGGCTGCGCGCGCGCTCCGTTTCGAGCTCGAGCCGTTAGCCGAAGAATATCGAGGCCTCCGCCCTGCCCTGTTTTGGACCACCACCGCCCTTGCCATCGGCACGGCCGTCACCGGCGGGATCTTTGGCACGCTTGCTCTTGGCGAGCGCAATTCTTTGGAAGACCAAAAGGCTCTTGGCCCGCCCGAGTCCCTGCGGGCCGGTTGCGGAAACGTCCCCTGTGACGATCAGAATAAGCGCATCGAGAATCTGGCGACGACCGCCGATATTTTCTTCGTCGCCTCCGGAGTCTTTACAGTTACGGCCGTGGTCCTTGGCTTCATGACTGACTTTTCAGGACAACCCGAGAAAAAAACGGCGACGCGCCCCACGTTTGACGTTCATGCTTCACCCGGTGGCGGCCGACTCACCCTAGAGGGAGCGTTTTAATGAGGTTTTCTCGCTTCCTGTTGAACCCGAGCTTGAGCCGACGCTTTGGTCTCGCAGCCGTAGGCCTACTCTGCACCAGTCTCAGCGCCTGCAGCCTCACCGGGGTGGCTGAGTTCAAGCCCGCCGAGTGCGGTAGCGACGCAGAATGCCGGGAGGCATTCAACGAACTGAACGGATTTTATGCCGAGTGCGCAGCCTTCGTTTGCGATCAGGACTCGAGGCAATGCGTGGCCGTTCCGAACGAAATCTGTGACGGAAAAGACAACGACTGTGACCACCTGATCGATGAGCCAGCTCAAGGCAAGGTCACCCTGAAGCCGGTTCGTCAGCGGCTGTCGAGTCTCCCTGCGTTACCCGAGTTCGTGAGTCTCGCCAGTTCTCCCGTGCTCGGTGAGTACCTGTATATGAACACGGGCAAAGATGAGCAGGTCTTGAGCCTCGAAACAGGGACTTTTGAGGCCTCTGCGATTCATACCACGCCCTTACCGGATGCGTCGAATGGCGCCGACTACACTCAAGCTGCGTTCGCGCGACTCACCCCGGGTTGTTATGATCCAGGGATTCTCGAAATGTGCGACCTCGAAACCGAGGCGGGCACCGAGGATTGTTTGACCGCTCTCAACAAGATCCTAACCGAATGCCGACTGAGTGAGACCCGCGTCGCTTTCGGTGAGGATGTTGGGTTCTTCGCCGGCGTGCGCACCTCCGGCTGTAGTGCAGGTGATTTGCGCGTCGGAGCCATTGAAGCGGATGCGCCCGCCGTCCTGATCGCAAGGGGCCGGGGCCAAAGGAGCCCGACCTATCGAGGCGTAGCCACCGACGGCAGCCGCTGTTCGTCTAACCTCACGGACGCCTGCGAAGAACTGAAAGAAAGCGTTCGCAAGGGTGAGGCCGATACGGCTCAATTGAGCTCAGTTTGCGGCGTTTCGCGCCCGAACATCGCTAGCATCGAGAACAAGGCCCTGGTTGTCGCGCTCGGTCAGCGGGCAGACGAAACCTCGGAGTGCGCCGAACATACGAACGTTCTCGGCCTGGGCCTCGAGCTTGAAACGAGCAGCGGCACGCCTGCCACGAGTTGGTCGAACGCGACCGGCGAGGGTCGACCGGATTGGCTCGGCGAAACGGCGGGTGGGGCAGCTCCGGCTGTGCTTGCGCTCGGGCAACGCGGCTACCTGGTGGCCTTCGGCGCCTCTCCAACGGGGGTTGACCTGCTCTGGTTACGGCGTCCGGAGAGCTCCCCGCCGTTTGCGGAAATCCACGCCACTTTTCCGGAGTATGAGGAGCGGGACGGCCTTACCACCGAACCCCTTCCCTCCGTCCTGAAGCTCGGGCACATCGAAACGAATCAGCGTTCGGACGCACTGGCCCTGAGTGCACTCGAGGTCGGGTCCGACCGGTATCGCGTGGCGGCCGCGTGGGTGGGGGGGTGCGCCATTTCCCATGACCAGTTTCCGACGTCTCCGCTCTTCGCCCAGGTGCTCGAGATTTCACTCGAGGCCGATACTCCCAGTCTGAACGAGTGGGGTCCGCTATTAGAACTCGCGTCGACAAGGCGTCCCCCACTGCTCTTGTCGAGCGCCAAGGGGTTCGTTGAGCCTGGCTTCGAGCGAAACGGACAAGAGGCCGACCCATCCACGGCAGGCGGGTTTTGGGTCGTCGGCTTTGATGAAAAGTCCAGTGCTTACCGAGTCGCGGCCATAGACGGACAGCTCCTCGATGAGGCTGAAATCATTGAGGGGGTTGAAACGCCGCTCGTGGCTCAAAGTGGGCCCAGCTACCTCGCATATAACGAAGCGGAGGAAGAGCTTGTTGAAGTCCGCCTTGAATGCGACGAATAGTGGTTCCGCTTCAGCGCGAACGATGCGTTTTCTCAGCGGCTTGCTGGCCGAGGGCTAAGGCGAGTAAGCTGAGCGTTCTATGGGCAGAGGGGAAGGCTCCCATGATGGCTCGAGCAACCAGGACGCAGGGTCGCTCGTTCGTGCGCGTGATCTTGGCCCGGAAACGGGACCCAAGTCGAAAGCCGGACGACGAGCGAGGTTTCGTGCGCTCAGCGTTGCAGGGCTCAGCTTGGGTGTCGGGGCCGCGCTAACCATCACAGGTTTTGCGCTCCTCGCTCACCAAGATAAAATTGCAGCGCGCGCCCGATTTGATACGCGCGCCGCCGATGCAACGGCCTCCCTCCTGAGCCACCTTCTAGTTCCTCTTGAAGTCGCGCGCTCCACCCCGGCCTTCCTTTCGGTCGTCCCGAACGCCAGCGCCGAAGAGTTTCTCGCCTTCGCTGCGCCGGCCATCGAACGGAATCCCTCGCTAACGGCAGTAGAGTGGGCCCCTCGAGTTCCTCGCGATAAGCTCGCGCAATACGAGACCGAGAATCGGAAGATCTGGCGACCGGGCAGGGGAGGCGAACGGGACATCCCGCAGAGCCGTCCCGACTACTATCCGATCCACTATATGGTTCCGGCACAGGTCGGAGTCTTGGGGCTCGATGTGGCCTTCGATCCCGAACGACGCGTGATGGTCGACCTCGCCATCAACTCGGGTCGCGCCGTGTGTTCGCCGCGTTTTCAGCTAGTTGAGGACGCCGAGGACGTATATTCGGTCGCGATTTATGCCCCCGTCTTCTCGAGTGCAGAAAGCTCTCCAATTGCCAGACAGCGCTCGGTGCGGGGACTCGCCATCGCGCTCTTTCGAATCAAGCCTGTGGTGGCGGCTGCCTTCAATCACAATTCACTCACCCACGTAAGCTACGCGCTCTACGACGAGACCGAATCGAAGCAAGGGGTCTTGCTCGCCGCCAACACCAAGACCCCGAGGGCCCATTCTGAGCTCGAATGGACGCGTCCCATTGACTTCTCGAGCCGCAAATGGCGCATCGAGTGGCGCGGAGCCCCAGAACTTTCAGCCACGAGTCCCCTCGCCTACGGCGTCTTGTGCGTTGGCCTCTTGCTCTCGTTGGTGGCGGGCATCGCTACCTTCGCCTTCGTCAGCTACCGCCAAGTCGAAGCTCAAATGGCTCGCGCGCTGAAACTCGGCAGTTACACGCTCCTCAGACGGATCGGTCAAGGCGGGATGGGCACCGTATACGAGGTTCGCCATGCCTTCCTGCGCCGACGCACCGCGCTCAAACTCATCCGTCCCGATATCGCGACGTCCAACACTATCGAGCGTTTCGAGCGTGAAGTGCAGGCCACGAGCCAACTGACTCATCCGAACACGATTCAGATTTTCGATTACGGTTCCACTCCCGACGGCGTGTTCTTTTATGCCATGGAGTTCTTAGACGGTGTCCATTTGGGCCGGCTCGTGCGCGAAACGGGACCTTTGGCCATCGAACACGCAATAGCCCTCCTGCTTCAGATCACGGGTTCGATCGCCGAAGCCCACGCGATGGGCATGATTCATCGGGACATCAAGCCCGATAACATCATGATTTGTCAGCGGGGTGGTCTGGTCGATTTCGTCAAGGTGCTCGACTTCGGGCTCGTAAAAAGCCGCGCGAGGGACGGTGAAGCGAAGCTCACTCAAAACGACAGCATCGTCGGGACCCCCGATTATATGGCCCCAGAGGTGCTTCAAGACGCGCTCGCCGTCACGCCAGCGGCTGACATCTACGCGCTCGGGTGTGTGCTCTATTTCCTGCTGACCGGCGCGCCGCCTCATAGCGGCCCCAATCTAATCGCGCTCATCGCTCGGGCCGTGACTCAGGACCCAGCACCTCTCGAGGAAGCTAGGGGCGCTGCCTTGCCTCCAGAGGTCACAGAGCTCGTCTTGAGCTGCCTCGCGCGACGCCCCGAACATCGGCCGAAGAGCGCTCAAGTGCTGCTGGCCCGGCTAAGCGAGGTCGCTCGCATTCTGCCGCGTTGGTCGCAGGTGGAGGCGCAAACGTTCTGGGCCGGCGCGGCTCACGCCTTGCTCGAGCCGCCCGAGGGAGTGCCTCTTGCCCCCGAGCCGCACCAAGGCGGTGGGGTCCAGGCGACGGGCTAGGACGACACGCCGCCAGGCGAGACCCATTCTGAGTTTCGCCTCAGAATGCCAGGCGTAAGTTGAGTTGAGCGTGGCTCGGCCCGGTGCTTACGCTGAAACGCGGCGCCTCGGAGCTTCGCGCCGCCTCGAATTGTTCGTACGAAGCTTCCATGGGGCTCTTCACGAAGAACCCGGTGACGCTGCCGGCCGTCGCCGCACCACCCATGCTCACCAACAAGGTCCCCACAAAGCCTCGGTCATTTTCTGTCATCGAGAAAGCGCCATCTAAGATCGCAATGCCGAAGGCAAACGATGCGATGCCGACGGCCATCCCTAAACCTGACTCTACGTAGCGCTGAGTGCGAGCCTTATCGGCGAAACCGGCCCACGTCTGGCGCAATGACAGCGCTTCCTCAGCGGAATGCCCTGGCACGTCGGCCCGCACCCGAGTTGCGTAGCTCTCCGCGTTCGAAGTCGTAACGAGGCCTAGCAAGGGCAACACCATTGCAATGCCTCCCAGAACGTAGAACGGCTCGGCTGGAACATCGAAATAGTTCGCAACGGCGGCGCCCGCGCCGATCGTGAATGCCCCGACGATAACTCCGCTCACGACGCCTGCGATACGAGTTCGCTTTTGGGTATCCGCGAAACGACTGAAAGCTCTAAATACTGCGTCGTTATCTTCGGCGCAGGGACGCGGTCCGAGCACCCGCGGCGGACCTAGTTTTTGGATCGGCGCCGGCTGCGCTTCTGAAACGATGGCCGAAGAGTCGTTGCCCGCATCGTCCTCGCTGGCACCGGGCGCTGTCGAAGCGGTGTCCGGGGCAGGCGGTTCAGGTTGAGCCGCAGGGGGCGGAACGTAAACACTTGGAGGCGGGCGCTGGGCCGGCGTTTCCTCAACGGGAAAGGAAGCTGCCGGGGGCTCTGTCTGGGCCCACGAGGTTTTCGCCTGAACCAAACAGAGCGCAGAAAAGCAAAAGGCCTTAGTCCACATCCGCTCAATCTACCGGACGCGGCCGGACCCAGCCAAGTGGACCTTCAGAAGAGCGAAAGGCCCGTATTTCGGGCGAACATCTCGAGCGCTCGAAGACCCAGAGTCGAATTGCCCCTCGGATTGAGTCCGGGACTGTAGCTGGCGAGCACGAAATGGCCGGGCAACACCGTGACGATCCCGCCGCCTACCCCGCTCTTTCCTGGCAAGCCTACGCGAAAGGCAAACTCGCCTGCTTCGTCATAGAATCCACAGGTAAGCATGAGCGCATTGATACGTTTGACCAAGCTGGGGGAGAGCACCTCGCGACCTTTCGAGCGTCCTCCCCGACACAAGAAGGCGAAGGCCTCGACTACCTGCGTCAACGTCATCTCGAGAGCGCAATGATGGCAGTACACATCTAAAACGGTCTCGATATCCGCCCGCAGATTTCCAAACGCCTTCATAAAATGACCGAGAGCTCGGTTGCGATGGGCGGTGAGGAGCTCTGACCGAGCGACCCTCTCGTTGTATTGAATCGAGTCGTCCCCCACGAGTCCCCGAACAAATTCGAGCAGCGCTCTTTTTGGATCCGATTCGAGCTCAATCAGCATGTCCGTGACGACCAAGGCCCCAGCGTTGATGAACGGGTTGCGAGGAATGCCGCTTTCGTATTCGAGCTGAACCAGTGAATTGAAGGGTGAGCCCGAGGGTTCGACGTGAATCCGCTGCAGAAGATCGGGAGCCCGAGGCAAAATCATGGCCAAAGTGAGAACTTTGGAGATGCTCTGAATCGAAAAGGGCACCTCTGCATCGCCCATCGAATAGGCGCTCCCATTCATCGCGTGCAGGCTGAGTCCGAAATGTTGCGGGTCGACACCGGCGAGTTCGGGGATATACGAAGCCACCACACCTTCACCGCGATGGGGAGAACATGCCTCAAAAACCTTCCTCAACTCACCGGCATAGTTCACAACAGGCAGTTGCCACGAAATCCGCTCTGCCGAAAGCGTTGCTCGGTGCTCCCCTACCTCGATCGTTCTATGCGCGGAGCGCGCTCGATGTGGCCCCCGCCCTGATCGGCACTTACTTGGTTGTAACTCCTCCGGACGCGTCCCTCGGCCCTGTCCGGGTCGGACGCATTGTTGAAACGGAGGCTTATCAGGGTCCTGAAGACCTAGCCGCTCACTCGCGACGTGGTCTCCGCACAGCGCGCACCGAGGTCATGTTCGGGCCGCCTGGCCACGCCTACGTCTATTTTATCTATGGCATGCACCATTGTTTGAATGTGGTCACGGCCGCGCGAGGCACGCCCCACGCCGTGTTGATTCGCGCCGTCGAGCCGATATCGGGCATTGAACTCCCCACTTGGGGCCCCGGTCTTGTCGCGAGCGGGCTCGGTATCCATCGGAACGACAACGGACTCGACCTTCGCACGAGTCGAATTCAAATCGTGGCGGCGCGCGGGTCGTCCTCCCTCACGGTGGTAACTGCCGCGCGCATCAACGTCGCCTATGCGGGGGATTGGGCCGCCTTGCCGTGGCGTTTTCTCGACGCCGACTCCCCTTTCGTTTCGCGCGATCGCGAGGGTCGGGCCCCCCGACGCCGGGTAATCCGAATCGAAGCTGGAGATCCGAAGACACCTGGCTAAAACTCGAGCCGATGTCGTCCGTCCTCTTCGTTCTCGGTTTGCTCGCACTAGCCAACGTGTTCATGACCTATGCCTGGTACGGTCATTTGAAGACGCTCGCGGCTAGCCCTCTCTGGATCGCCATCCTGTCGAGTTGGTGCGTGGCCTTTGTTGAATACTGCTTTCAAGTCCCAGCCAATCGCCTCGGCATCCAGCACATGAGTCTCGGCCAACTCAAAGTGGCCCAAGAGGTCATCACCATGGTTGTGTTCATGATCTTCTCGGTGAGCTTCATGAAGCGGGAACTGACCCTCGATTTTCTTTACGCCACGGCCTGCTTGGCCCTGGCCGCCTACTTCATGTTCCGCGGGGGGCTCGTAGCGGGGGCCTGAGTGCCCCTGAGCCCCCACAACCAAGCCGCCCCTCGTGGGGGCCGTCTCCGGCTTTTTTTGGCGGACGCCAATCCCCAGAGTTGGGCTTGAAGAGTTGCCTGATATTCCGTCTTTACTTAAATTTCCGATTTTCAGCCCGGCCCTCCCCAAAGGTAGGTTGCCGGGAACACAGCACAAGCTAGGGTGTTGAGGGTAGAGACCATGGTCGAAGAAGCAAAAGCTAGCCCTGACCCGGCGGGACCCGAAGCAGGTACAGAAGCTGGGGCTGAAGCAGGTGCTGGGGCAACTCTAGAGGCGGAAGAACTCGTGGTTGAGATTGCCAGCGCGGCAAAGCTCCCGACCCGATTCGGCGATTTTCGAATCTTCGTGTTCTCCAATAACCAGGACGATAAAGAGCACTTAGCCATGGTTCATGGCGACGTGGCCGGGCAAAGCGACGTAGTGACCCGTGTCCATTCGGAGTGTCTGACGGGCGATGTATTCGGCTCGCTCCGCTGTGACTGCCGCGACCAGTTAGAGCGTGCGTTGGCACATACGGCCTCGTTACCTCGGGGCCTCGTGCTCTACATGCGCCAGGAAGGGCGCGGTATCGGCCTCACCAACAAGATTCGCGCCTACGGGCTGCAAGAGCGCGGGCTCGACACGGTTGACGCCAACTTGGCACTCGGGTTTCCAGATGACCTTCGCCGTTACGATATCGCAGCTCAAATGTTGGAGCGCCTTGGCGTCAAGAGCATTCGGCTGCTCACCAACAACCCCGACAAGGTCGAGAAGCTGAGCAACGCCGGAGTCGCTATTCGCGAGCGCATTCCGTGGGCGGTGGAGCCTAACCTCCACAATCACTTCTATCTCTCGACCAAGGCGCGTCGCTCAGGGCACCTCTTGCCCCTAGGTATCGCAGAGAGCGCTTAGCGCCGTCCCAACCTGCACTCGTTTGCGGTGCTGTGGGGTCGTCTTGTTCGAGTGTCACTCCGCTGCAGCGTCTTCCCTGCGGCGTCTATCTCCGGCGGCATCCGAAAGACGCCTACGCGAGACCCAGCAACGCGCTAGCCCGTAAGCTTTTTGGCCAGCGAAAGGGCGTTCATGCAATAGCGCAGGCCTCCGGCAGCGCTCGGGCCGTCTGGAAAAACGTGACCCAGATGACCATCACAGACAGCACACAGCGTCTCCACGCGAGCCATGCCGTGGCTGAAGTCCCCCACGTAGGAGACTACGTTGTCCTCGGCCGGTTGGGTGAACGACGGCCAACCCGTGCCAGAATCAAACTTCGACTCCGAATCGAACAGAGTCTCGCCGCATCCGCCGCAAGCATAACGGCCCGGTTCGAAGAGCGAACACATCTCAGAACTAAAAGCTCGTTCTGTGCCGCTACGGCGCAGAATAGCAAAGACCTCCGGCGCCAGGGCCTTTCTCCACTCTTCCTCGCTTCGCTCGTCCCGCCTGGGGGGCGACGGATTGCCTTTTTGCGCGCGCCTGAGGATCTCTGGCCAATTGAGCACGAGCGGAGTTTCCCGCGTCCGTGAAGCCCGTCAAGCGAGGCACGCTTCCCTGCGTGATTGACAAAGAAAACGCAAACCGCGGATGCTGCCCCTGGCATGGCTCAGTCCTTGGTCCTCAAACTGCCGACCCCAGAGGGTCCCTGCCAAACCCTGTGCGTGGCTTTTGATTTTGAGCAAAAACGCGACGAGGTCATTCCCTTCTCTGAAGTTCATCTTCATCTCACTAAGCAGCGCTTCCTGTGGATCGATTTGCTCGCCTCGGATCCCTTGGAAGCGCGCGGCCTGCTCCATGCTCTTGGATTCATCGATGCCGAAGCTATCGAAGAGGCACTGACGCGGGAGCCGGCAACTCAGCATGGTCGCTACGAGAAGTACCTGCACGGAGTGATCTCCGCGTGCACGGTTGGCAATACGGGCTTCGAGCTCGAGCGCGTCGACTACTTCTTATCCGAGAACATTTACGTCACCGTGCATCGTGGCGACGTTCCTTTCTTGAATCGCGTTAAGCGGGAGTATCACTCGGACTTTGTGCGCTTTGCTAAGACGCCGAGTTTCTTGCTTTACGAAATTTGGGATCAGCTACTCGAAAGCTACCTGCAAGTTCAAAAAGTGATGGAGCAGCGGGTGGAAGAGCTCGCACGGCAGCTCAGCTCCGGCTCCGCCGACGATGGTGTATTCGTCGAAACAGCCGCGCTCGGCGCAGATTTGCTGCACTTTCGCAAGGTTGTGTTGCCGGCACGAGCCGTGCTGGTGGACCTCTCAACGCGTCGTTCACACCTCTTGAGCGAAGCCACCCAGGCCTTTCTGGGCAATATGGCCGGGACAGTTGAGCATGTGCTCCAGGATGTAATCGTCGACCGGGACATCCTGTCGGAGGCCCTCAATCTTCACATGTCGCTCATGGGGCATCGCACGAACCAGGTCATGCGCAGGCTCACCGTTGTGAGCATTTTGTTCCTGCCCTTGACCTTCCTGGCCGGAGTATATGGCATGAACTTCCGCGTCTTGCCTGAGCTCAACTGGGAGTACGGCTACGTCTACTTTTGGGCCACAGCCACCATCGCCGTATTCGGCATCTTGTGGCTCCTAAAGCGCGCTCGCATGCTCTGACGCCCGCCCGCCCCCTAGGCTGCTGCTACGAAGCGCTAGAGAAGGGTACGAGGCGGGCTTCGAACAGCGCCAAGATCTGAGCGCGATCTCTAACGGGAGCGCCTGGGAGTTGCACGAAGCGCGAGGCGAGCTTGTCTTTGCGACCGAGCATCAAGAGCAACCACACCTCAAAAAAGTCGAGTCCATCGAAGACGATCGCGTCCTCTTTGCCGTAGAGTGAGCGATTCTTGGCGAATTCATCCGCCATCTCCGTGTAATGAAGATTCGGCTTCAGATGATGAATGATGTGGTAACCATCATTGAAACAGCGGCGATTGTAGCGGCTATTGATGCAGGTGATACTGTTCCGAAAGTCGCAATCGGGCGACGCCTGATCCACAAAGGCGTGTTGCCCCCAATTGCCGGCCATCATCAGCGTGCGCATCGCGATGACAGGAATGACGAATACAACTAGCGTCGCCTGCCAGCTCACGAAATAGGCGAGCGCCATAACGATCGCCCAATACCCGAGCTCGCCGACCAGGAGCTTCTGCACCATCTTCGTCCTGCCACCCTTATGGTGATAACGAAGCAGCTCGAACAGCCCTATCGTCATAAAGCGACCCCAGTAGTGGAGCCAATGGGTCAGCTTATCCCGCCGATAGGGCATCGTGGTGGAGAGATCCTTCGGCAGGTTTCCCTCGCGATGATGCATGCCGAGATGGTGGACGGCGTAAGCCGTGGGAGTTTGGCCCATAAAAGTGCCAACGAGCCACTCGATGCTGCCAGACAAAAACTTGAAGCGCCGGTTGAAGATGGGCCGATGCGAAATGCAGTGCAGCATCAGGGTGTAGCGGTCCACCCACAGAGCAAAAGCGACCGCATGAACCGCGAGCCACCACCAGCTAAACGAGCCGAGGTAAAATAAGAGCCCAGCAACTGGCCACATCGTCAATGCGATAGCGCTGCCTAGGTTCATGAAGATCGCGTCGCGCGGATCGTTCAAGATGCGCGACCAGAGGCGAACGGTCCAGGAGTCGAGGTTCATGGGCCGCGCCTCGTGAAAGGCCAAGGGCGGCTCTAGGGGGGCGGAAAGCGACACGGCGGCTATATAGCTGAAATCTCCCAAACGACGAGTCACCCACTCTGCCAAACTTTCAGCGCCAAGCCGCAGCGGCTCGTGGGTGTGTATCGCTCTTTGCGGTCCGCCTGCTCCGTACGACGGCATCTCGGCAGCGGAATCTCGGCGCCTCGTTCCGGCCAGCCCCGATGAACCCGGCACGAAAGAGGAAGCGACCGCCCCCAGGTTAGGACTTCGCGGCCGGCTTCCGGTCGTCACCGTCTTTTGCTGCAACCTTGGCCCCCGCAAACGCTGCGGCTCTACCAGGAAACTCATTGAGCTTTCGAAAGGCCGCGCGAGCCTTGGCGCTATGCTCCCGAAAGTCAAAACCGGCTCGGCCGGGGTGCGGGGCATGAGCCAACGGCACCCCTAGCTCTGAATTCTCATCTGCGCCCTCTTGCTCGAGGTGCGTCCAGAGTTGATCCCCCAGAACAAGAACGACCTCCGGATCCAGCTGGGCAATCAACATCGCCAATTCTTGTCCTACTCCTTGCCAGTCCGGTTCAGTCGTAGGCTCGGCGTGAGTTCGGAGTCGAGGCTCGGGACCCAGATTAGCAAATGCAATCGAGTTCCAAAAAACACCGCACGCCGCGCGATCAGCCGGACGACCGAGCACAAGACGCGCCACGTCCGTGAAGGTGCGGTGCTTCATCGAACCGTCAACATATCGTTCAACGAGTTCAGCCTCGAGGGTGCGGCCCACGCGCTGGATCCCTCCAGCTTCTTCATCTTTCTGCGCCACAACAAGCAGGCGTATTCCGTCTACTCCTTCGGCGAAGGATGGCCCCTGCCAGAGGGGTACGACTGTTATCGACGAAGCCACCACGCACCGCAAATCTATCGAAACTCGGAGCTGACCGAAAGAAGCCCGAGCGAAAGAAGCTCGGCTACGAGAAAATAGCCCTTTCGCTGGCGATGACTCAGAGCATCTGCACAAACGCCGCCCCACGTCTCGGTGATAGTCCTACCCGCACCTTGTAGGTTCGACTTGACCCCCCATAGTCGTCATCTTCGCCACAGCTCACCTTCGCCGCAGCGTGCCGGGCCGAGGAGTTGAGCTCGGGGCGCGCGGATTTGGACTCCGCGCGGACCCTCAAAGCGCTGCGGAAATATTAGCCGGGTTGATGATTGACGGTCGCCCAACCGCGTCCCGGAACGCTGAACTGCAGCATCTTTCCGCCCACCGATAGCGTCGTGGCCGCTGCTGATTGGCCCGCGTTGAAGAGGATGGTCACGATGCTGCCATCGGGGTTCTTGAAGGCGAGAGCGTTACCGCCCGTCACGCCCACGCGCTTCGCGCCTGGCTCCACATACTGAGCTACGTGGCGAAATACGTAATAGGCAGGCGTCTGGATGAGCTTCTTCCCCGCAGTGTCCACCGCCAAAAGTGCATTTTGCGGCCAAGGGCGCTTGGTATCAATGCTGAAGCCCTTGGTGTCGAGCACCATGTTCCAAGCGCTATAGATGTTCACGCCCTTCTCAATCCAGCTCTTGATGAGATCCCAGCTTTCCTCGCCGTAAGCGTGATTGTTGGGCGCCTGGCTCGAAAGGAAGTTGTCGCGATTCGCGGCATCAACACTTGAAGCTGTCGATGAAAGCCAGGGATAGTTGCCGCATTTGTGCTCGGATTGCATGACGCTCACGCCCTTGCCCGTATAGCTCCCGACGTTTTGCTCCATGCCCCATTGGAGCCCGACGCCTTTGATATACTTCTTGGCGTTAGCGTCGTTCATCGAGGCCGTCCCCACCGTCTGATCTGCCGTCGAGTTGGAGAGCGTTCCTAGCCAAATCTCGATACCTGTGTCTTCGAGCTCGGGCCCCAGGTAGGTCGAGATATAGGTCTTCATCGTGTCCGCGCTCCAGGCACAGGAAGGGTAATCTTGCTCGTAGCCTGGCTCGTTCTGCGGAAACACCGCAAAAACATCGATATTTTCGGCTTTGTAGGCATCAACGAACTTGTGCAAATAAAGAGCGTGAGCGGTGAGGGTTTGGGCGTCGCTCTTCATGCTACCTCGGTCGAACGCGTTGTTCGATTTCATCCAAGTGGGCGGACTCCAGGGGCTCGCCCACCAATGAATGTCTGGCTTCACAGCGTTCGCAGCTTGGATGTAGGGTATGAGCAGTTGCTTATCCCTAGCGATGGAGAAGTTCGCCATGGCGTAGTCGCCGTTGGTCTCGTTCAGGCTGTAGCGGTCCTTAGCGTAGTCGCTTGAACCGATCGGAATGCGCCCATAGCTAAAGCCCGCACCGGCGTTCTTGTCGAAGAGGAGCTTCATCGCCAGAGCTCGATCTGCTTCGCTCAGCGCGAGTAGAGCTTCCCAGCCCTTCTCATTGACGGTCCCGCCAAACCCCAACCAGTCTTGCTTCATGTCGCTATCGTTGACGGTAACGTTCGCGCTCGATCCACCTTCCGTCACCTCGCCGACCCTCCAGTAGTCGCCCTTGCCTGACGTAATCAGGCTCGGCTCCGGCTCGGCTGGTCCTCCACCCGTTCCTGGCGCCCCACCCGCGCTAGGGCCATCGCCGCCCACTCCGTCCATCGAGCCACCGCTGCCGCCCGCTTCGCTCGACCCACCGCCGCTGCCGCCCGCGCTCGGACCTGTTCCCCCATCACTAGTCGCCGAACCAGTACCGGAGGGCTCAGAGCCCGTGCCCTTTCCACCCGACGCGGGGCCGTTGCCACCGTTCCCGTTGCCTCCGTTCCCTCCGCCGCCGGCGGGAGCGGCTCCGCCGGCTGACCCGTCGTCAACGTGCAGCACCAAGGGGCTACCGCAAGCCATCACGAGGGCGGGGATCGAGAGGAGCCAGACAATGTGGGAAGAGCGGAAGGGCTTCATGAGAATGCCAGAAAGCTAACGTTGCAGAACTTCACGGGCAACGAATCGCAAGCTCGCGCGAGCGTCTGGGTCCCATTCCTTTCAACTTCGTCGCATCTCCATGATGGAAGCGGAAAAAATCGATCCGGCGCGACTACCTACTAGGATCATCAGGAACCGCGCCCCTGCCTAAATCGCCTCCCAACGGCGAACCGTCTCCCCTAGCGCCCAGCTTGGGCCTGAGGCGCGCGCGCGCCGAGCAGCAGCACCGCTCCAAAGCCGAGGCTCAAGAGCGGCTTGGTCGCCACGACAAGGACCAAGAGCCCCAAGCCCAAGAACAAGGCCGCCCCCGGAACCCAAGGGTAAAAGGGCGTCCGAAAAGGCCGCAACAGCTCCGGCTCGCGGAAGCGCAGCACAAAGAAGCTCACCATTGTTAGTACATAGAGAGTGAGCGCGCCCAGCACCGAGAGTGTGACCAGGCTAGCGGTGAGCGGTTCGCCTAAGCTTGGCAGCAAAGGTTCACTAGCGATCGCGAGCGAACCCACGGCGCCTCCCACAAGGATGGCAAAGTGGGGTGTGTGGCGGCGCGGATGCAACCTCGAGAGCCCACGCGGCAAATAGCCAGCGCGCGAAAGCCCGAAAATCTGCCGCGAATAGCCCAAAATAATGCCATGAAAGGAAGCTATCAATCCAAACAGGCCCACCCACACCAGCATGTGGAGCCAGCCGCTCGAAGTCCCCACCACACGACTCATAGCCGCCGGCAGTGGATCGTTGCGCCCGGCGAGCTCCGCGACCTGACCCGTTCCGCCCGCTGCCAACATCACGACCAGAGCGAGCAGGAGCAAGGTGACAATGCCGTAAACGAACGCGCGCGGAACAGAGCGCACAGGGTCTTTGACCTCTTCGACGACCAGCGCGGCTCCCTCGATGCCCAAGAAAAACCAGATAGCGAAGGGGACGGCCCCAATAATGCCGGGTAGCGCGGGCCAGCCGAAGCTGGGGTGACCAGAAAACCCGGACTCCGCAAAGGCAGAGAAAGAAAACACCGGCGCCATAACCCCCACGAAGACGAGCAGCTCCATTACAGCCAAGCACGTAACAACGAGCTCAAACACTGCGGCAATTCGCACGCCCCAGATGTTCAGACTCATAAATACGCCATAACAACCCAGCGCGGCCAACGTGGGCGAAAGACCCTCAAACTGAACAGCCAGGTAGGCGCCAATCGAGAGTGCGATGGCAGGAGGAGCAAATACGAGCTCCACCACCGACGCGAGTCCAGCTAGAAAACCCCAGCGCGGACCCAGGGCTCTCTCCGCATACAAATAGGCGCCCCCAGCGCTCGGCAATGCCGATGCCAGTTCTGTGAGCGACAGCACAAACGTCAAATAGAACAGTCCGACGACCGCGGTCGTCACCAGGAACCCGAGCGTCCCGGCGCTTTGCCAACCATAACTCCAGCCAAAGTACTCGCCGGAAATGACGAGACCGACGGCGAGACCCCAGAGGTGGAGCGTGCTGAGCGAAGCCTCAAGTTTTGATTCGGACACCATCGGGGCGACGAGCAGTTCTCCGCCCGCTAGTGGCGGAGCTCAATACTAAAGTATTTACTTGACTATTGAGGGAGCCCCACTGATACTAAAGCAAATGCTTCACCAATCCCTGGATGCAGTCTTTCACGCCCTTTCCGATGCAACGCGGCGGGCGATGATCGAAAAGCTGGGGTCAGGGCCGGCCTCTGTGAGCGAACTGGGCAGCCCCTTCCCCATGTCGCTCTCGGCCATCGGGCAGCACATTCAGCTCCTCGAAGAAGCCGGGCTCGTCCGCACTGAAAAAACGGGGCGCACCCGCACGGTTCAACTCGCGCCCGCCGGGCTCACGAACGCTGAGCGCTGGCTCGAGAGTCACAAGTCCCGCTGGGAGCGCCGCTTCGACCGGTTGGGAGCACTCCTTGATGACGAAGATTGTTCCCCGCTCACCAAAAGAAAGAAAGGTAAACACCATGAATAAGCCAGTCCCGCAGAGTACCTTCCAAATCGAGAAGCTGTTTCCACAGCCAAAGGAGAGAGTCTTCGCTGCTCTTCAAGACCCCACCAAAAAGCGACGCTGGTTTGCTGAGGGCGACGGGTTCGAGCTGCAAAGCTACGAGCTCGACTTTCGGGTGGGAGGCTTCGAACGCACCTTTTTCCGCCCCAAGGGTGGTCCGCCCATGACTCAAGAGGCATACTATTTCGATATCATACCGAACGAGCGCATCGTATTTGCCTACAGCATGACGATAGCCGGAGCGCCCCTGTCGGCCTCGCTGGGCACTATGGAGCTCAGCTCGACGGAGCTCGACTCCGGGAAGCTAGGCACAAGGCTCCTGTACACGGAGCACACCGCGTATCTCGACGGGAATGATGGCTCTGTGAGTCGCCGCGAAGGCACCGAACAGCTCTTCGTGGCCCTCGCCCGCGAGCTTGAGCTTCACACCTAGAACGAATGCGTCCAGTTTACGCAAAGCGGTTCCCTGGCCCCGGTCCACCCACACCCCTTGTTGTCCAACCGAGCCATCCAAGCGACTCTGCGCAATCGGAATCGTTCCTCGCACGCCGCGCTGCCGCGCAAGCGCGGCGCGCCCCGGTCTCTAGCGCCCTCGCGACGCCTTCTAACGCATGCAACGGGCCCATGGCTGGGCCCCGACTCGGGCTAACCCGAGCGCCCCCGATGTCGCCGCGAGACCAACCTTCGACTCAAGTTGGTCGCCGCGAGACCAACCCTTCGACTCAAGTTGACGGAAGGGAAACTCGTTCAGGCTCGTCAGCCTTGAGCTGCGCAAGGGAACGATCATGGGCTCGACCCAGCAGTAGTGCCACCACCGCTCCGACACCGCAGGTGAACATGTCTTTCTGCGTGTCCCAAGCGTCGCCCTGAGTGCCAAGAAAGGCCTCAGCGCCTTCCCCGGTCGCCACCGCGACCCACCATTCGACGAGCTCATACACAGCGCTAATGGCTAGCGCGATACAGACCAGCAAAAAGCTGAGCCACTTTCCCGCACGGAGCGGAGAAGTGCGGAGCAGCACCTCTCGCGCCACCAGCACAGGGCCGAATCCCTGCCAAAAATGGCCCACCTTGTCGTAGTTGTTGCGCGCTTGGCCGAAATGGTCGCGAACCCAATCGAACAGCGGCACCTTGGCGTAGGTGTAATGGCCTCCTACCGACAAGATCAAAATGTGAAGCACGATCACCGTCGTGACGAGCTTCGAAAGCGGAAAGCGCGGCTCGGCCCAGAACACGACGCCAAGACCCATCAACCCCGGCACGATTTCAAGAAACCAAGTAAATCGATCGGCTGGCCCAATCCCCGAGGCGCTCATACCCAAGAAGGCGACTACCCAAGCGGCTTTGCGAAACTGGAGCGACGTCATAGAGCCAGGAGCCCGAACCTATCCCACAAATGCAGCCACTTCGACAGCGACTGCTCGGACGTTGCTCGAGGCTCCAGTGCCTTCCCCAGGTGAGCCACGTTCCGAAGGCCCATCCACTCCGTCCACCCCGAGTGCCCGCGGGCGCCTCCGTGCCACAAGCTACTTGCTACGACTAGGGGAGCCTGAAACACGGTGCGGCCATATCGAGATGGAGCAGCCGGGAACCCGTGATAGCTTCCGGCGGCGAAACCAGGAGGAAGCCATGATTGATCATACCGGTGTGGGAGTCAGCGATGCCAAGAAGAGCCGCCTTTTTTACGAGAAGGCCCTAGCCCCTCTCGGCTACAAAGTGCTCAAGGAAATTCCCATCGAGTTTACAGGCGGCGCGATGGTGATTGGGATGGGCGTGCCCCCCAAGGCCGATTTTTGGGTCAACGAAGGCACCCCTCAAACGCCTCACGTTCATATTGCTTTCCGCGCCGAGAGCCGCGCCCAGGTCGATGCCTTCTACCAAGCGGCCCTCGCCGCCGGCGGCACCGACAACGGCCCTCCTGGTCCGCGCCCCCATTATCACCCGGGCTACTACGGCGCCTTCGTTAAAGACCCCGACGGGCACAACGTCGAAGCTGTGACGCACGAAGCGGAGTGAGACGGCGCCTGGCCCCATACTTTAGCTATCGCCCTACGGTCCGCAGCAACGAAACCCAACATCGGGGTACCCCTCCGTAGGATCTTCAAGCCGATTTGCGAGGCAACTTAGGTCCGGCTCATTCAGAGCCATGAAGGACCCGCCTCGAACTCGGCACGAGCTGTTCACCGGGGTCCACTTGTCACAGCTGTCTTCCCATTCGGCCACGCCGCCCGAAAAATCGTAGAACTGCGCATAACCTGCGTTGATCGGATGGCAATTTCCACCCGACGAAGCTCCGAACGTCCATCGGCCACCCCAAATGCAGTCCTCGGCTAGCTCGGACCCCGTGCCAAAGACGGACGAATCTAGAAGAAGGCCGCCAGCACAAGCAAGGCTCCAAGCGCTGTGCTCAGTCAATGCGTCTGTCAGGCTAAGGCCCACGCTGGTTTCACTTTCACGTCCGACGCTGCCGCACAGGCGCCGACCTTGAGTCTGGCAATAGGCCGCAGCTTGACACCAACTGATGCAAGTTTGAGGGGCGGCATCACAAGCCGAACACTCGTCGACGCAGTCGCCTTCTTGTTTGGTTCGGCACAGTTGGCACTCTCCGCAAGGCGCCTCTTGCAGGCATTCCTCTTCGAGTGCGCCTACGCTCGTGCCCTTACAAAAATTGCCAAAATGATCGTCTTCGAATTCGAACTTTTCCGAAATCGATGCACCAAGCTCGGCGACAAAATCAGAATATTCGAGAACCGACACCTCCGTCGCATCGACGTCCAATAAGGTGCACGACCCAGAAATGCACTGCGCAGCTTTGTCTGTGCATTCACGCCTTTGTTCCCAAATCAGGGATTCAGGGCAAACTTCAGCTCTCGTTTCGACAGGAGTCGAGACGCACCGTCTTTCATTGAGTTGACATTGCGGCGCAGCACAGCCTTCGAGGCCCATCGCCAAAGACCGTGCGCACAGCGCCTCGCTAGCGCATACCTCTTCAGCAGCTCGCCCCTGTTCGGCGCATGAGCAACGAACCGCTCCGACGCACGACGCTCCGCCGGCCCCGCAATCGGCGATGCAAGACCCGTCTACGCAGCGCTCACACGCCCCGCAGTCGCTGCAGACATCCGCGGCGCCTCCAGACGGTGCCCCCGCCTCCCCATCTCCACTGCCCTCAGGGCCAGCGCCCCCCGCTTCGAAGCCCCGAAATCCCCAAATAGATTGGCAACTCTGCAGTAAGATACCGCCGATTGCCAGAGCAAGAATCAAGGCAATCTTAGTCAATCGGATGCGCTCCGGCCCGCCCTCGTGCCGACCGGGGTGCCCTCATCAGAGCACAACGACCAGCTCCAATCTATTGCCATCTCGCCGGGCTCCTTCCACTGCACAGATCGAGGGTCGTTGCGCAAAGGCGTCGCCGATTCCGTGTCCCTAATGCTTCCTCACCCGATACTTTCGCTCAGACAGAAGCGCCTAGTACCGCGCCCTCCAAACTGTAGCCCGCGCGCGCCGAACGTTGGCAAATGGTTTCTCGCTTTCAGCGAGGTGCACACAACGAATCGGACGAAATGACCAACTCGAAATTGACAAATACCTACAGACTGTCGGGCTTTACAAGCCACTCTCCGCTTCAAGACGTCGAGTCGCAACTCCCGAATCGTTAGCGACCTCTACGAGAGAAAACAGACTCAGCGCAAAGTCAAAACGAAGCGACCCAACACTTGGCAAAGCCGGACAATCACCTGGCAAGGCCGGTTATCCAGTAATGAACATCCTGGAAAGCCCGTCAAATTGCGCCGCCCGCAGGTCGGGGGCGCAAGTCGGCGCAGCAAGCCGGCGCAACAAGCCGGCGCAACAAGCCGGCGCAGCACCGCAAAACGTCGCGATAGAATTATTTCTATTTACGATGAATCAGGCCGCGTGTTAGAGGGTAGTGGGTCTGCCTACAAAGTGGGCGCGAAAGCGCGAGGGTAGCCGAGGTCTGAGTCGCGGAGCCACACGATGAAAAAGCTACTAGCAGTTGTGCTCTTGCTCTGGGGTTGCAACGACCCGAGCGAGGATGGCCCTCTGGGCGGTGCCCCCAATACGGGCGGAAAGAGCTCGCCGGGCGGCGCAGAGGGTAATGGAGGATCGCGCGCGAGCGGTGGCTTCGGCGGACTCGGCGGTGAACCCGGCGAAGAAGCGACATCCTGCAAGAGTGTCTCCGACTGCCCAGCCCTCGCTCAGGCAGGAGTCGAGCATTGCGCTGAGGTTCACTGCGATGAACGGGATGGGCGATGCAGCCTGATCGCGCTGGATGAAGATCTAGACGGCTACCCTGTGAAGTGTCGATCGGGGGACCTGCGCATCGTCGTTCGTCAATATCCTGGAACGGACGCTATTGACGAAAACCTGTGGGACTGCCGCCCCACGCTGAGCACTGCCCATCCGTTAGGATGGGATGGTCCCGTTGGTGCCGAGCCCAACCGCTGCGACGGTATCGATAGCGACTGCGACGGAATAGTTGATAACGGGAAAACGAAAGACGCTAGCTGCAAGTGCAAGGTGGGCCAGAGGCGCCGCTGCGCGCTAAACGAAGACACGCAAAAGCCAAGCGAATTCTTGGCCGAGTTCTACGAGCACGACGAGAGTCCCGAGGGCGCCTGCCAGCTCGGTTGGACGGAATGCAACTCCGAGAAGAGGTGGGGGCTCTGCCTAGGAGCCATCGAACCTAAAGACGAGAGCTGTGGTTCATTGGGTGAGGACCTCAATTGCAACAGCAAGTTCGGCAAAGACGAACTTGATAAGGTAGATCCCGAGAGCAAGGTTGAATATGCATGCGACGAGGACGGCGACGGCCAACTTGTCGAGGAACCAGAGAAGGCTTCTGTTTGCGATGAAGAGCCCGTATTTCCAAGGGTTTGCCAGCGCTGGATAGAAACTGCCACCGCTCCCCAGAAGGTCGACTGTAACGACTCGGCTTTCACAATCGGCTCCGGATTTGCCGAGAGTTGCGATGGAATCGATTCGGACTGCGGCGGCGAAGTCAGCGATACTTTCGACGCAGACGTTGTGATGCCAAGCGGAGGCAACCACGTCGTGGGATATGCATGCGTCCCACCCAGCCTCGTCATGAGCTGTGAGGTCGGCTACGGCAACTGCGATGGCTACGACGACACCGGGATTAGTAGCGGTTGCGAAACGGACATGCGCACGCGCGCAAATTGCGGAAACTGCGGGCAAAAGTGCAACTTTGCGTGTTCTGGCCAAGGTTCGGCGCTCTTCAAGTGCGCCGAAGTCGCATCGTTCGCGCTTGGCTACTACCACACCTGCGCCGCTCTGACGGACGGTCGCGTCGCATGTTGGGGCGAAGGAGAGAGCGGCCAATTGGGCGACGGGGTGAGGCTTGCCCAGCCTGCGCCGGTGATTGCTCTAGACATTGGCGCTTCGATTCCAGCCGTTTCGAGCGTAGCCGCAGGGTGGGAACACACCTGTGCTGTTGTCGAAACGGGCGACGTCTATTGTTGGGGAAAGAGCGACACTTCCCAAGCTGGAAGCCAAACTACGTCCGTTGTGAAAGCCTCCAAAGTCGCGAACATTCCGGCCCCAGGTGCGGCATCTCTCGCCCTTGGCGCAGGGCACAGCTGCGTTGTACTAAAGACGGGCGGCATCAGATGCTGGGGTGATCCGCTCGAGGGCCGTTTAGGAATTGGCACGCTCCCCGGAGAATCGAGCGCAGGCCTACCCAGCCCCCTTGATGCAAGGATCAAAATAGCGAGCGTTGAATCGATGTTCACCTCCGCCGATCAAGTTGCCCCCGGGGCCAGCCATACCTGCGCACTCCAGGACGGACAGGTCTATTGCACTGGCGCCAACTGGAGCTTCCAGCTCGGCCAAGGATCCGAGCCTGACTTGGAGCAAAGTCTCTATTTTATCCCTGTGCCCGGCCTCGAAGAAGGCGTCACCCAGATTGCGAGTGGGTACGCCACGAGCTGCGCTCTGCTCGATGGAAGCGTGCTCTGTTGGGGAAGCAACGACGTAGGCCAGGCGGGCCAGCCGGGTGGCGATCCCGTCGGCACGCCTCTGCCCATTTCGGGCCTGAGCAATGTTAGCGCAGTAGCAGTAGGTGCCTCCTTTGCCTGTGCGCTCTCAGAGGGAGACGTCTTCTGCTGGGGGGAAAACGCTCAGGGCCAACTAGGTCGCGAAACTGAGGGGGAGAGCTCGGAAACCCCCGTCGCCATCGCTGGACTCCATGGGGTCACAGCGATCCAAGTTGGAACCCACCATGCTTGTGCACTGCTCGACGGACAAATGACGTGTTGGGGAAGCAACGTGACCGGTCAGCTAGGCCGTGGAGAAGCCGATGAGCTCGCCCATTTCGCGCCTGCCGTCGTTGTGCCTCTTGGGCTATAACCACCACATAACATACGCAGAAAAGGGACGAACGTGGCATTTGATCAAGGCTGTCTAATCGGAATGACCAATCAAGCGGGAGGAAGCATGAATATGCCCGCGGCTCAAACGGCAGGCTGCTCGGTTAGTTATGCCGGCATGCCGATAGGCGTCATTCAATGGGACCTCATGGTTGCCACCGCCATCACCCTCCTCGACAGTCAAGGAAATCCAATTTTAGTGGGAGGTATGCCACCGACCTTCGCCGCTCTCACGAGTTCCTTCACGCTAACGAAGACGACCATCACGCGCGGCATCGTCAATCTTAACTTGGCCAACATCCAAGCGCTGATGACGACTGATCCCAATAGCTATCAATGCATTTGGCTCGCCTTCAATGGAGGCGGGCAACTGAGCGTCAGCGTCAGAATTAGAATCTCCTCAACGAATCATACGTCAACTCCCCTCCTCGCTCAGCTCCGCTCCTTCCGCATCACAGACTACGACGTCCAAAATAGCGTCGCGCAGCCGAAATCTATCGCTGGGCTGCCACCTAATTTCAGCCGCGGCACTGAAGCGGTAACCGCCTATACAGCCGATTTCACGGATGGGACGCGAACCCTGCAAGCTGCACCGTTTGCGGATACCGACCTTAGCCTCACCTCGACGAGCGGGCTCCAAGGAACGCTTCCGATGCAATTTAGAGTCACTCGAGCCTTCAATAAAGACAGCGTCGGTAACAACCGCAACTACTCCAAAACTTCCGAGCTGCTCTCGAGTCTCACCTTTTAGAGCAGTTCGTTCAGCGATCCTTGAGCTTGTCGCGCAAAATATTTGAGCGACCGATCTTACCTTCGCGAGTTCTACCCCGACCACGCGACGGGTATCGAACCTGAGCACTCCAACAAGAATCTACCCCTGGGAGACGCATATGGCATTCACACGAGGCACACTCAACATCGACGTCATCAACGACGAAACCTACGAATTTGACGTCGTCAATGGCATATCAAATCTAAAATACAACGGCTTTCCGCCGTCAGAGATCATTTGGGACACCAAGCAGGCTATTTTCATTGAGTTGCGGAATTCGTCCGGCATTTCAATACCTGAGCAGCCCGCCCCTGGGGCTTTGATGAGTACATTTGTGCTCACCAAGATGACATTGACGACTGGCGCGGTGGGAATCGATGTGAAGTATCTAAGAGACCTAGCCCATTCGAGTCGCCCCGATTACGACAAAATAATCGAGGCTTTCAAGGCCGACCGCCAGTTGTACATCAGTGTGCGGCTAAGCAAGGGCACGCTAGGCACCCCATTGTACGTGAACCTTAGTTAGCTAATGCGAGCGACACGACGCAGCTACGGTTAGTTCCTCTAAAACCGCCCTCCGACTCGCGCCATTGCCCCTCCGTCACCGAGGGGCAAGAGCGCGAGGCTTGGCGGCTGAGGCTCTACGTGCTCGGTTTTCGATTGAAAGACGAGCCAAGTGATGCCTCCGCCCAAAGCGAGGGCTCCCAAGGGAACCAAAACGTTGGTCATGTTGGCTAGCGTGTTGGCTTCGTTACTCTTGTTGATGGAACCCGGACCGCAATCCGTGTGCGACGGGCAGCTATCCTCCGCAGAATCGTAGGCACCCTTCGCAAGGAGAGCGGTGGCTAAGCCACCAGCCAAAAGAACGACGCCACCGCCCCCGAGGACCCACGGCCAAGGATTCGTGGCGGAATCGGGAGCCGGGCTTAGCGGCGCTAGGGTCGGAATCTGCACGACCAACGATTCACTCTCCCCTAGTTCGAGTTGCTGACGCCATTCGACGCGCCCCTTGGAGCGTGCCGTAACGAGGTGTCTTCCCGGATCGACCGGAAGGCGCGTTCCAAACGCGGCAGCTCCAATTTCGTACCTGCCCAACCGAATCACCTCGCCTTCGGCAAGCTGCGAGACCCGAACAGTGATGTAACTCAGCCGACCCTCCAGCTCGGCCGCCCGAGCTTCTCCCTCGGCTGCAATCGCCTCGCGTCCGGATGCCCGCGCAATGTGGGCCGCCTTCCGATAGCTTGCCCAGGCGCTCGCTACTCGCCCCTCGCGAGCCTCACAGCGCGCTACGTTGAGGATCGTACCGGCGGAAGCTTCGAGTCGCTGGCTTTCCCGGAACTTTGCGCAAGCGGCCTCGAAATGCCCTTCTTCCCAGGCAGCTCGGGCCTGTCGGAACAACTCTTCGGCCAACGCCGACGCGTTCGAAACGGTGGCCTCCGTCGCTTGAGAAGGAACGCTGGCGTCGACTGACGACAGGACGGGCCCACTCCGCTCGGCTTCTTGCCCACGCGCTACGGGCGCCCAACATAGCCACCCCATATACAGCCAGGGCCCGGGGCGGAAGCGACGCATGGTGCCGCGACGAACAGCCAAGAACCCTCCCGTCAATGCCACCCAGGAGCTCATATCATGGTCGATGTTGGTCCGACACGAGATTCTCTGCATCGTCCTTCGAGGACGTCGGGAGGCCTTGAAGCACGTCAAGCTCACCCTCTCACATTGAACTCATATTGGCCCGCTCCGGGCTGAGGTCGTCCCACCCTTTTCGTCTCCCTCCGATGCACAGATTCGACCTTCAAGGCTTACCGTCATGGATGCGCTTCCTGCGCCAAATCCCATATGAACGTAACTTTCGTCCTCTCTGGGGCAACACCACAAGAACTTTCCTGTTTCCCGCGAATGTTGTCACCCGCCCCGGCCGTCCGACGCCACATCCACTTGGCACCCACTTCCAATCTGCCAACCTGGTGGCTGCTTAACGCTCCTTGCTAAGGCCTATGAAACTCTTTCATTCCCGTCATCTTCGTCAGACCGAGTTGCTCAAGAGGCGAACCTTCCTCGCCGCCCTGGGCCTCGGGTTCGCAGCGCCTCTTGCAAGCCAGATGGCAAGCCTTGCCGTCGCGGCTGAGGGGCCCCGCCCCAAACGGCTCTTCATTTTCATGCTCCCCCACGGGCTGCCCGTCGAGCATTGGGCAGTTGGCCCCGAGTTCAACTTAGCCAAGAGCGGCGTCGGGGTGTTCTCGGTATTCGAACCCTATAAACACGTCCTCCAGGTGATGGCGGGCCTATCCAACACCGTCTCCGACAATCACGCGGCCATTAGCAGCGTGCTAACGGGCAAAGAGGGCTTTGACTCTATCGACTACCTGGTCGCTAACGCCCTTAGCACCAAGGCCCACGTCCTGGGCGTGCAATCTTACCGTCAGAATTCGGCTGGCCCTGATCATGATTCTCACGTCGCCCACCATGGCGGTTGGGTTACCCCCGTTCTGAATCCGGCCGACGCGCTCGACGATCTCTTCGCTGGTATCGGCTCGGGAACGACAGATCCCAATACGGTCGATGAGAGCGCCTTCAGGAAGCGCGCTTTGCAGCTAACGGAGGGAGAGGTCGAAGCCATGCAAGGCAAACTCTCGGGCCTCACCACCGAGACTAACAAGCTGCAAGTCCACCTCGACTCACTGCGCTCGGTGCTCGCCACCCTAGACGGCAGCGGTGATGGGGCCATTCAGCGCTGTGATGCGCGCCCTGCCTTGCCTACCGCTTCGGCGATGAAGGGCAAAGACGTATGGGACATGGCCAATTTCTCCTCGATGATCGATGGTCACCTCGAGGCCGTTGCTCAAGCGTTCGTGTGCGGCACGGCCCGCGTAGCGACGTTACACTTGATGTATGCCAACTGTGAGTTGATGATGAATTTTCCCGGCGGACCCAATTTCGCCTTTGCCCACCACGGCTCGCTCTCTCATTCTCAGTCGACGACTGGGTCCAGCCCCCTACGGGGCGATTTCGCCACGACGCAAATGTGGTTTTACCAAAAGCTGGCCGAAAAATTCGTGGCCGTTCTAGACCAACCGGATCCCTCCGATCCAGCGCATACCGTGCTCGACAACACGACCATCCTAACCTGCACTGAGATTTCGGATGGCGCTCTGCACAACTCGGCCCAGAAAGACATCTGGCTCGATGGCCAGGGCATCCCCACTAGCCTGCCCTGGATCATCTTGGGTGGAGGGGGCGGCTATTTCAAACCCGGCCAATCGATCGACTTCACCGCGGATCATAGAGACCTCTTGAAGACCGTAGCGGCTTCCATGGACGTCAACCTTTCTAGCATCGCCGGTTACACCGCCCGCGAACTCCCGGAGCTCAAGGCATGATCCAGCTCCACTCCATCGCCAAGCTCAAAGGTGCGATGAGCACCAAACGTACCCTGCGAAAGCGGGGAGGGCTCGCTGTCGGGATGAGCTGCGCTCTCTCTTTGGCTGTGGCCTGCGGCGCACCTCCTCCCCCGTCTGAGACGTGCACTCCGCCGGCTAAGTGTCCCGCAGTGGGCGGCTCATCCGCAGGAACCGGCGGAACGGGCGGAACCGCCATGGGCACTGGTGGCGCTCCCGACCTCGGTGTGAGCGGCCAAGGCGCGAGCAATAGTCGCGAAGATGTGCGGCGAACTTGCGATAGCTCCAACGTCGGACCGCGCCTTCTGCGACGTTTGACGCGAAACGAACTCTCGAACGCTTTGCATGACATTTTCCCGGAGGCGAGCCCGGCCTGGGCGGACGTGCGCTTGGCGCTCGATTCGGTATCGAACGTTGGCTTCACGACCGATTCGCGCGTACTCGTGGCAACAGCGCCTACTGTAAGTGATTTGTTAAAGACGGCTGAAGACCTAGCGAGCGTACTCACCTCGAGCGCTACGCTTGGCTCGATTTTGCCCTGTGCGGCCCAGGCCGACCGAGCTTGCGCACAAACCTTCGTCGAAAAATACGGGCAGCGTCTCTTCCGACGCCCGCTCACCACCGAAGAGACAGAGCATTACCTCACGTTTTTTGACAGCGTGAGCCAAGAGAGCAACTTCTCGCTCGGCCTGAAGTGGACGCTCGTCACGCTCATCGAGTCGCCCAGCGCTTTCTATCGCAGCGAACTCGGCACGGATACGGGAGACGGCTACGCGCTCGATCAATACGAGCTCGCCACGAATCTGGCCTTTACCTTCACGAGCTCCGCCCCCGATCAGGCCCTGCTCGACAAAGCAGCGGCCGGCGCCTTTACAGACGGAGCCGCGCTCAAGGCTGAAGCAACGCGCTTGCTTGCCACGCCCCAAGGCGCCACGACGGTGATGAATTTTTATCGCGAGTGGCTCGAATACGCCAAGGTGCTCGGGCAAAGCCGCGATGCCGATCAAGAGTTCGCCGGTACTATTTCGCCGCTCCTGATTGAAGAGACAGAGACCTTCCTGACCGAGGTCATTGAAAAGCGACAGGGGACCGTCTCCACGCTCTTCAAGGCCGATTTTACATTCTTAAACGGGCGACTCTCGAGCTTCTACGGCATGGGGGGTCTCGGAGCGAGTTCACCCTTCACCGAGGTCCAGCGTCCCGCTGGACGAGGCCTCGGCGTGCTAGCGCAGGGCTCTTTGCTCGCTGGCACTTCACATCAAAAGTACACTTCGCCAACGCATCGGGGTCTGCTCGTCTACAAGAACGTTCTTTGCAACTCACGACCCAAGCCCCCCGATAACGTGCCACTTTTGTCCGACACTTCCCCGGTCGATGACAATTCCATCACGACTCGTGAAAAGTATGAAGCCTTCCATGCTCAAGGCGTGTGCTTCGAATGCCATCAAAACTTCGAGCCCTTTGGCTACACACTCGAGAAGTTTGATGAGACCGGGCGCTACCGAGAGCAAGAGCGAGGCCTCACCATCGACACCAGCGCAACAGTGCTTTTGCCCGACGGTAGCTCAGCTTCACTTGGTTCGGCTGAGGACCTGGCGGGCCTGGTGGACGGCACCGATTTCGTTGAGAATTGCCTTACTGGTTTGATAGCGAGTTACTATCTCTCCTCGGGCGGTGGCGAGATCTGCTTGGCCGAAGAGGCACGACGCAGCGTGGCCGCTGATCAGATGAGTCTGCGCGATTTCGTGTTGGCTTTGTCCGAGGCCCCGCACTTCTCAAAACGGAAGTAGTTCCACGAGCCGGGGCGATTTTGCCTCGGGTCGAACCCGGCCGCCGCGCGGCGTGGTGTCTTTTGCATGGGCGGAAAGACTGGCACTTTGCCTCTCTTATCCTGCGGGTGGCCTGCGGTCATTTCGCACCACGGCCGTTGCACCGCCGAAACCGGGCGCCTTTACTCTCAAGGACATGCAGAAGTTCTTTCGGAATATCGCGCTCGGCTCCGGCCTTCTCATTGGCACCGTCGTCCTCGCCCCCTCTTGCAAGTCGGACTCTAACGCGGATGACCAGGGTGGCTCGTGGGGTGGAAACGGTGGCGAGGGCAGCGACCGGCCGGGCGGCGAGGGCGGTGAAGGCAGTCCTGCCCCTGTCAAAGATCCTGGCGCCCTGATCGAGGTCACGACCCAAAGCCGAGTAGGCGTCCTCCTCGACGAGATCCCGGAATCAATACGCGAACGAGTCGCCGAAGCTTACCTCAAGAAGCCCGAGAGCTTCTTCCTCGAACGAGCCAAGCGTCAGCTCCTCCTAGCCACGTACCGCTTGCTGTTTCGTGCCTACTTCTACGATGAAGCAGATGCCAAGTTTCAGCTCCCGCTTCCGCCCGAAGCCGTCTTTGATCTGAAGCTTCTTCCCGACTCTTCAGGTCGCGCCGTACGCCGGGCTGAGGTCGAGGGTCACGACTACGTTGTTGCCGACTATTCGTTCAAGACCGTCCTGGTGACGGACGTGAACTCGCCGGGCATCTCTGAGCCCAAATTGGCCAAGATTGGCGGCGTTTGGCCAGAGCCCTTCTCTTTCCCGGTCGACCCGGAACTGCTCATTCAGCGTACGGGCTATGCTTGCATGGACGAGGCGCAGTTTCCGGCCAACAGCGTCGACACCGAAGATCCTGAATTTTTCTACGATCAGACTTGCGAGGTCGAGGACGAGCTCACGCCCGATGGCTGCCATTTCACTGAGCTTCCGAGCGAATCATGCGAAGAGGCACTTACGGCGCACGTCGGCAAGATCCAAGTCGATCTGCTTTTCAAGCGTGTGCCGTGGGACGAAGCTGTGGCCGCAGCGGCGCGGGTGGGGCGCGTTGAAACTCCCGGAGTCGCGGATCTCGATGTAGTGGGTGAAGAGCTCACGGTGAATCGTCTCACTTATCGCTATATACCGAGCGACTCCTGCGCATTGGCTGAGGCCTGTGTGGGTGGATCGGGCTGGAGACGCCTGCTTCAGTTCAATGCCAGTGAGAAGAACGTTGGCAGTGCGCCAGTGCACATTGGAGACATCGATTACTTCATCGATGATCCGTACAATCCAACAGCAAACGCAGACCACAACATTTACGTCTACAGCGCGTGCCACAATCACTACCACTTCAACTACTTTGCTACCTTCACCTACGGTGACGACCCTAATTTGGGCTCGAAACGCGCATTTTGCCTAGAGAGCGTCGCGCGCTATGGCAATCACGAGGGCAGCCCTACTTGGTCCCCATATAGTGACTGCTCCTATCAGGGCATCACCCAAGGCTGGGGCGATCAATACAATGCTGGCATCGAATGCCAATGGATCGACGTGACGACCATCAACACGAGCGCAGGACCGGTGACGCGTCCTCTAGGTCTCAAGTCAAACCCGGAGGGCTTCTTGTGTGAAGGCGAGCCACTCGTCGACAAGGATGGTTTGCCCGTATGGGAGCCCACTCAGCTAACTACGCCCGAAGGCGAGCCCGTGGATCGACCGGAGTGCGATGAGCGCCCCGCCTGGGATTCGAATAACTTCGATTCGCTCGACGTCACCCTCCCCTTGCCTGGCCGCGGCATGGTCACCGAACCCTGCATGAGAGGCCAAATTGGTCCTCACCGAAATTGTGGTTTCTCTTACGACGACGCCACGATGGCCTGCCCACCTGGGACGACCGTATCCTTGAGCTGCGAGCTTGAGGCCCCGGGTGAACCGCAGGTCGTGCGCCTTTGCGAAGCGAGTCACAGCTTACGGGCAGGCGTCGCCTGCACCGATAAGGACGCTCTCGGCACGTTGGTCGTTTCGAAGGTCGCCACTTCGGTTAGTTTCACTTGTCCCGCCGCTCGGGACGAAACCGAAACGGGCGGTCTCTATGCAGTCTATACCGGTCCCGTTTGGCCGGAGGACGAATCTCGCAAGGTCGTCTGCACGACACTTGAATAGGGTGTGGGGCTCACTCGGTAGGGCTCGATTTGCCCCATTGGGTTTGCCCCATTGGCTTGGCCCAGCTGTGCCTAAATGTGGCACAAAAGTGACTCCGTTGTCATAATGTGCGCCACTCACCCCCTCGGGATTTGGGGAAATCCGGGGGAGGGCCCAGAAGTTGCTGAAGCGGCGACGCTATGTCGCATTTTTCAATTCGCGTCGGTCAACTGGGGCTCGCCCTCTCTCCACTCGTGCTGCTCCTCGCGGAGGCTTGCACCACGAACGAAGGAGACAACATCTATAACCAAGGCGGCGCTGGTCCTATGGGCGCGGACGGGAAGGATGGGCGCAACGGCAAGGATGGCGATGACGGCGATAGCGGCAAGGATGGAAAAGACGGACGTGACGGCACTCCGGGCCGGGATGGCCGCGACGGGCGCGACGGCGAGTCGAGTGGAACAGGTGGGAAGGACCCTGGGCTTCCCGACGAGTATCCCTCGAACCTCCCGGAGTGTGATGAGATTGTGCCGCTGCCTGAGCTCGAGATCGACCTGTTCGGCAAAGATGGCCACAGTTTCTACTTCGAGGTCACCCCGGAGATGCGAGACGCCCAAGACAACCAACTGTGCGACTACTCTAGAGGCGGACCGCCCTACCAACTCGGTGATGAAGTTGCTACTTGCCCACCTGCGGCCTTTAACGTCCGAATCGTTCCGAGTGGCTCGACCACGTGCACGGACACCGGCAGGGTAGGACTCGACCTTCCCGGGCAAAGTAGCTGGAAATCTTGGTCAGAAATCCCCAACTTCAAGCTCAAAACTGATGAGTTTGAAGACCAGAAATTCGCCACGGGCGACAAAAATCTTCGTTTCAACAACGGCCAAGCTGAGTCGACCATCGTTCGTGAAGCGACAGCCCTCGCGATCTGGCGCGCTATGGGACACCCTGCACCCCCGACGCGCTTTGTTAAAACCCAAAGCAACGTTTGGGACTATGACTTTAAACCCGGCGTCTACGCGGCGCACGTCATGGTCCAGCCGTATAAAAAGGCTTTTTTCTCAAGCCAGCTTCCAAACGTTACGGACGCATGGGAAGGCGAAGGCAATCCGTTCTCCGGCTACGACAGCCTCGAGTGTGAGTGGTCTAAGGAAGACGATTGCGATCGCAGCAAGCTAGACGAGGTCGTTCAAGTTGCAAACAACGCTCCCTGGGGTGACGGCTTCATGGCGGCCACATCGGAGGTCATCGACTGGGAGCTCGTTCATAAAAATATGTGCCTATCAGCGCTTACCGGCACGGGCGACGACTGGATTCACAACACCAACAACGTCGTGATTGCCTTAGGAAAGAACGGCAAGATTTTCTATCTGCCGTACAGCACAGACATCAGCGGCGGTCACCCTTGGTACCCGAATACCCGTTACGACGAGATGTGGGACAGCTCGAACCCAGCCGGACGATGCCTCATCGACAGTGAATGTCGCACCCAGGCGCTCGATGCTTGCGACGTGCTGATCGACGAATTTGTTGCTTTCGACGTGGTGAAGAACATCGTGGAAGAGCGCTGCGAAGCGCTCGAAACGGCCGAACTCGCTCGCCCGGCAGACGGTCCCGTGTGCGAGTCCCTCGCCAAGTTCTATGACCGGCGCCCGTCTACCCTCCGGGAGGAGCTCGACGAGATCCGTGACGGCGGCGGCATGGGCGGCCAAGGTGGAACAAGTTCGTCGGGTGGAGCCTATGGCTCTGGCGGCTTCGGCGCCATTGGAGGAGGTTTCGTTGGCAGCGGTGGTGTCATCATCATCGACTAAGACGAAGCAGAAAGCGGGGCTTGCTACGGCAAGCCCCGGCTAGCCCCGGTCGCGCTAGGGACGAGGAGCAGTCCCTTCGAAGCTGAAGCGCATGACGTGCTCGTAACGCTGCCCAGGCCCCAGCAGCACTTGGGACGCCCACTCCCGAACGTTGATCGCGTTGGGGAAAGCTTGAGTTTCAAGACACAGGCCCGTGTAGCGCTCGTAAGTCGCGCCCTTGCCATGGTACGTGCCGTCCATAAACGTGCCCGAGTAGTATTGAACTCCAGGCTGGTTTGCTTCGAGCTTCATGACGAGGCCTGATTTCGGTTCACGCACCCGGGCCACGGGGCGAAGCAGCTTCGATTCACCGCGAACGACGTAGTTATGATCGAAACCGAGCGGCTCGCTCGTCATTTGGGCGATGCCATCGGCGATGGTTCGGGATGAACGGTAGTCGAGGGCGGAACCGGCAACGGGGGCGCACTTACCAAAAGGAATGCGGTCGTCTCCCGGTGTATGCTCGTCAGCAAAGAGGGTCACCTCGTGTTCGAGCGTGCTCCCAGACGAATGTCCTCCGAGATTCCAATAGTTGTGCTGGGCCATATTTACGGGCGTCAATGCATCGGAGCTCGCGCGCATGATCACCCCAAACTCACCGCTCTCCGCTAGCGAGTATTCAACCTCCGCGTCTACAGTGCCCGGATAGCCCTCCTCGCCGGCCGGCGACTGGTAGCGAAGGGTAATGATCGCGCGCTCTCCCTGGACCTCGGCCTGTGACTGCCAGACCACGCGATCCCAACCCTTCTTGCCACCGTGGAGATGATGAGGAGGATCATTGGCGAAGAGTGCATATTCCTTCCCTTCGAGGGTGAAGCGGCTATGGCCGATGCGATTGGCGACGCGGCCCACAATGCCGCCCATGAAGATGGAACAGTCGAGGTAGCTCGCCAGATCGTCTAGCCCCAGCACAATGTCCCGTTTCTCGCCATGCGCCAGGGGCACGCCAAACCTTCTCACAATCGCCCCATAGTCGAGGACTTCGACCTCGTAGCCGCTACGGGTCGAGAGCGTCGTGCTGTTCACGACTCGTCCATTCACTTCCCCGAAGGGGCGCACTGCTATCTCTGCCATGGGTCGCGAAGCATAGGAGGCCCCCCGGCCGGGGCTCAAGGGTGCAGCGAGGAATTAGGCGTGCATCGGCAAGGTCTAGTTACCGCAGCCACGCCCTGTTCTCTCGCCCACCCACGGCGACCCAAGCCTAGGAAGCGCCGAACAAGAGCTCAGTTTTTGCGGCAAATTCGGCCAACACCTTCTTGTAGATGGGCACATTCTCGGCCTGGGGCGTCGTTACACCGGGGGCAAGCGCGACGTAGCGGCGCGCCACCGGTCCCACGGCGAGGCTATTGTTCTTCTCACATTCACTAACCCAAATGGCCTGAATGGCGCCGCCGAGTGCAGCGGACTCCGGCTCTTCGAGCACGCTTACCGAAGCCCCCAAAGAGTCAGCCAAGATCTGCCGCCAAAGCGGGTTCTTTGAACCTCCGCCCACGACTCGCACAGCTTCGACGACCAAACCCAGTTTCTTCATGCGTTCGACGCCCGAGACCAAGCCCAGAGTCGTTCCTTCGATGGCAGCCCTATAGAGGCGACCGGCATCGAGTGACCCCGGGCGGAGTCCGACAATCGCTCCCGTGGCTTGAGGCAAATTTGGGACGCGCTCCCCCTGCAAATAGGGCAAGAACGTAGTGCCATCACAGCCCGGAGCCACGGCCGCAGCACGCTCTGTGATCTCCTGGTGACCGAGTCCGAAGGCTTCGCGCACTTCCTCGGTCACGCCCGTTACATTCATCGTGCAGAGCAGAGGCATCCAAGCGCCCGTGGAATCGCAGAATCCGGCAATCAAGCCTGCGTCATCGATGACGGGAGTTTCCGAGTAGGCAAACACCGTGCCCGAAGTCCCAAGGCTCACCACGGTTACGCCTTTTTCTGTGGCGCCGCTACCAATGGCGCTCATCATGTTATCACCTCCACCAGGGGCCACGACTATGCCCTCGGGTAGGCCGAAAAGCTCAGCGCCGCCCTTGCTTACCCGAGCCGCAGGCTGGTTCGGGGCTACGAGCTTCGGAAACATCGAGCGGGCACGGGGATCGAGCCAAGCCAAGAGCTTGTCATCAAACTTGCGCTCCCGCGGATCGAAGGCACCTGACCCCGATGCGTCGCCCGCTTCCATAAACTTCTCGCCAGAGAGGAGAAAATTGATGTAGTCGTGAGGCAGCAGCACCGTCTTGATGCGCGCGAAGTTCTCGGGCTCGTGCTTCTTCATCCACAACAGCTTGGGCAGTGTGAAACCGGTCGGCACTGCGTAGCGCGCCTGCTTCGTAATCTCATCGGCCTCGACAGAAGTGGTCGTATCGCACCACAGCTTGGCGGGACGAATCACCTCGTCTTTGTCGTCGAGTACTACCAGCCCGTGCTGCTGCCCCGATACACCGATGCCGGCAATCCTTTCGGAAGGAAGCGTCTTCAAGAGCTCAGCTATCACGCCCCGTACCGCGTCCCGCCAGGTATGGGGGTGCTGCTCCGCAGCTCCGGCGGGTAACCCCTCGATCAGCTCGTAGGAGACGCTGGCTCGGCCAAGAACGGCCCCAGCCCCCTGCTTGGATGCGTCCAAAAGGAGTCCTTTCGTGCTCTGCGTGCCCACATCGAGTCCAATAAACACGGTTCTGCTGCTCATGGCCAAGGCCTCTTTCAGGGAAAGCTGACCGCGTCAAGTACCTCCGCTCGAGAAGGGAAGACTAGAATCTTCCCGGAGGGTTCTGTAGTTTGCCTCATATGAGATTCTTGCTTTCCTGCGGAACCCTGGTGTGCGGCCTTGGGCTTTTGACCAACTGCGGTGTTTCGGCAGACGGAGACGGTAGCCATTCGGGGGGCGCCAGTTCCGGTGGCTCAAGCACGGGTGGAGCGAACGCTGGCAGTGCAGCGACCGGCGGCACGGCGACCGGCGGCACGGCGAACGCCGGTGGCGCAGGGAGCGGAGGCACCTCCCCGGACGCGGGGGGGACGGCTGGCGCCGGTGGCTCGACCTCGTGTCCGCCGGTCTCGGTTACGCGGCTCTTTCCCATTGTCGGCCCATTTTTTATGGGTCCCGATCCCGGCCCCTGTTCCCAAACCGAAGGCCAAATCACATCGACTTTCATTTATGAAGGAGAGCTGGTGAGCAGCTCCACCATCGGCGGCGGTGAGACCTATGAGCGAGATGGGATGGGTCGCATGGTGCGTTACATCACGCCCACCATTACTTACGAGCAAACCTATGCACCTGGGTTCCTGTACGATTCCACCGAGGACTACGTCGTGACTTATGCCTTGAACGCCGACGGCTATCCGACGGAGGGTGTCCAAGACATTGACAAGGACGGTGAACCCGACAACGTCTGGACGTACGTGTATGAGGATTGTCGTCTCACCCAGCGCTTAGCGCCCGAAGGCTATCCTGCGCGCACTTATGAGTACGATGATGTAGGTCACGTAATAGCTACTCGGGAACCCGAACGGGTCATCACCTTTGATTACTCTTGCTGGGCAGATCCCTAAAGATTCCGGCTAGCCTCCCCTAAGCTAAAGGGCCGCATCGACAAGACATCGAAAGTTCAGTCGAACCAAGCCCCTGGTAGCGAAATGCGTCTACTTCGCGACTAAACTCAACGAAGCCTTGAGAACGATACAAATGACAAGCTGCCTCGTTTTCGAGGACCACCGTTAGGTTCAGCTTCTCGACACCGGGCATAGCCTGCCCTCGAAGCTGCAGCTCTCGGAGGAGCAAGCGCCCTATGCCGCGTCCTGGGGAGAGGACGAGCATTCTCATGACCCAGGCAATGTGGCGCCTTTTGCTGCGCCCTAGTTCACGTTCGAGCGACCCCACTCCGAGCCATTGTTCCCCCTCAGCAGCCAAGAGCGTTACCCGATCCACGTTACCCTGGGTTGAAAACGGGGAGCGCTCGATGTCCTCGACTGAGATTCGAAGGAAGTGAGGATGGCGACGAACACCCTCCAGAAGGTAGGTGTTGTATGCGACTTCGTCCCCTGGCTCGAGGCTTCGAATCTGGACCACCGGCTCGTCTACCACCCCGCTGAGGCGGGCGGAACGAAGCGCCCAAAAAGCCCGCGTTTCGCGTTGAGCACGCTTTGGCGTCACCTAAGGCAGGTTAAGCGCCGGTTCGCGTTCACTCTTCAGAGAAAATTGCAAATGGAGCGCCCGATCAGGAGGAGCTGTCCCACACGAGTCGACCTCGGAGCAGCTAAGCTGAGGCATTGCGAGTTTCCGGCATGTTTGCATTTTGTGATGCAACACGAATCGTTTCAACCACACCCGTCTTCTGTCAGCCCTGTCGCAATAGGCGCCGAGGCCAAAGTTGCTCACTCCTAAGCTTATCCGACATATCGCACAAGCCTGAGACCCGAGCCCACATCTCCCGTATCACACTTTCATCACACCAAGCACCGAAGGCGTTTTTGTTTGCTTCGTCTCACAAAAGCCTGTTGCGAAATGAATTCACCCCGCCGATGATGAACACCATGCTGAAACACTTGTGGACAAAGCTTCGCTTCAATGACCAAGTGCTCGTGGCTACGAACTCAGCCGCCGAACAACGGGAACGGGTAGCAAGACAGAGCGCCGCACGGTCAGCGACACATCAACCTGCCCTTACCTATCTCGCGCGTCTCCGAGACAACAAACCTACCCTCGGCGGGCTGGAATTGGCCAAATACCTTGGCGGAGCGGCGGTAGCGCTCATCAACATGGGATGTTCATGCGAGAGCTTGGTTCAGGAGGCCCCCAGCGATCCACCAGCAGCACTCTCCGTCCATTGTGCCTGTCAAATCGAGAGCCGTTCGCTCGCGGGTGAGGCCAAGCAACAGTTCAACGTCGATCCCGTTCTTTGTGTACCTCAGGCCTTCCGAGCAGATCCAAGCAGCTATTGTGATTCCGCGGAGGTCCGTGAGTTCGTGGAAGCATCAACGCTCGGCGCTCTTGATGCACAGATCCCCGGTACCTGCTCCCGCGCAACCATCCAAGTGAGCTGTAGCGCGGTGAGCGGCGAAGAGTCAGGGCAAGCCGCCGCTTCTTGCGCAGGGGCCTGTCCCGACCAAGCCTGCGACTCTGAGGTTTGTTCAGATGCTGAGCTTCAAAATGGTTCTTGCTCTTGCACGAAGGGCTCCGCTTGCGGCGAACTCAGTAGCGCTGCCGTGTGTGTTCCCTCGCTGGAGGGCGAATTTGTAACCCCGCCTGAGCAACCGCTGCCGCTCGGACACGGCTCGCGCGCACTTCGGTCGACGTTATCGGCCATGCCCGGCGGCTGGTTGCCTGGCTCCACCTTCGCCCTCCAGTTCGATTTCACTTCTTGCGCCGGAGGTCCCTGCGTGCGCCTGACCGATGATGCCTCGAGTGAAGTCAACGGGACCTTTGAGCTGCTCGGCCGCCCGTGCCCCTACTCGAACTGCAATCTCGGGTTCCACACCAAGGTAGGCCTGAACGACTTCAGCTTGAACCTCGACACGGTACACAACTTCTCTCAAGTCACGCTCGAGGTGATTGGCGCGGCCGACGCTATCCCCGCGAGTCCGAGCGGTCTCGGCTTCATCATGCCTGGCAAGCTCCTCCTCCAGGCCTCCGCCATCGACAACGGAATCAAGAAAGTCCTGACGAGCCAGGTTAACGACTTCCCCGTCTTGTTCACGCTAGACTGGCAGAACCGCCGCCTCGCCATCCCCAACATGAACGTCAGTTTTCCGGGCGGCGAAGGCAGCATCACCGTCGCACTCGAGGGCACCTTCGGCTCCTCCATAGCCGAGACCCTCGACGCGAGCCTCTTCGAGCAAAACATCCAAGACACAGATCAGGACGGCGTCGGCGATGACGTCGACAATTGCCCCCTCGTACCCAATAGCGCACAAGAACCGATCGCGAGCCCAGTACTCTTCGTCCAGGCTCTGCCCTCGAGCTGCACCGTCAGCACGCCGACTGCTCCACCCGCCGAAGATGTTTGTTTTGGTGGCCCGGTCACCGTCACCTCCAACCTTGGGTCTTCACTTCCTGTGGGTACCTCAACCGTTGTCTGGACGGCGACGGATAGTCGCGGGGTGAGTGCAACGGCGACGCAAGTCCTCAAAACGGCTCCGCTGCTCGCCGGATCCAACAGCGTGGTCCTCAATGACCGTACTCAGCTCAACGCCGGTGACGTCGTTGCGTTGGGATCCCAGCCCACGCGCGTCGGAACCGACGGAGTGTTGACCTCGATATTCTCGCGCAGCGCCCTCGAGGTGCGGGATCGCTCGCGAGTGCTCGGGCAGCTAACAAGTGGCGGATCGATCCGCTTGGGTTCCAGAGTCCAAGTTCCGAGCGGCGCATTGCACCCGAACACGTTACCGAAGTTCGGGGCGTTCCCCGAACTAGACGTAGTATCGTTCAGCGTGGGGACCACCAACGTCCAGCTCGAACCGGGCAAGACACGAAGCCTGGGCTCGGGGCGCTACGGTCGCCTCCAGGTAGCGTCTCGGGCCGTGCTCACACTCGCGCCCGGCGACTACTTCGTGGACGCCCTCGGCTTGGAGCCGGACGCCCGCGTGAACCTGACAGGACCCACCCGCTTCTTCGTGCGCAGCTCCCTCACCTTGCGCGGCACGCTGAGCGGGTCCGCCGTGCCGCCCGTCATCATCTATAACGGAACCAACCAGGTAACCCTGGAACGGAACTTCACAGGCCAAATTCGAGCTCCCCGGGCGAAGTTGGTCCTGGGCAGCGGGAACCAACTGGCATTCAAGGGCGGTTTCTTCGCCAAGGATATCGAAGTTTCGCCCGGCGTGAGCTTGATTTGCCAGCCGAGTTCACCTTGAGCCGGCTTGGCCTCGAGCACGGGGGAAACCCCAGAAGTGGAGCCAAGTCACGGGCCCATCACTTATCCCTTTGACAGGGAAAGGGCTCGGCACCACTCTGGGGCCGAGCCCCATGGCGGCCTGGAAACAGTTTGGATTAGCCGGCGAGGATATCACGGCGACTTGGCACGACGTCCTGATCAATATTCAAAAGGGCAACGCAACCAGTTCGACTCCGCACAATATACAGCGCGCAGCAGAATCACTGCTCCAGAAACACCAGCAGTTCATTCTGCTGATTGTTGTCGAACCTCAGGCTCCCCCACCTGCAGCCGACGTTCGGAAGCGGCTCAGCGACTTCTTAAGCCTCCGTCGCGCTAACATTCTGCGCACCTTCGTGGTCCCCGAGGGTGGTGGCTTTCGTGCCGCGACCGTGCGCGGCGTAGGCGTGGCGCTTTCCCTCTTGGCCCCTAAGGGACTCAACTTCACATTTTGCGAGTCCGTCGGGCAAGTGGCGTCTGTGCTCTCGCCTGCGCTCGGACCCTACGGAGGTTCGGAAGCGTTCTTGAGTGCGATCGCTGATATTCGCGCCGACAAACCCCTGTCCTGGCTGCCTACGAGCTAAGAACGACCCTGCGCGTAACCGGGCCTCTAGCTCGCTTCGGCATGGGAGAGAAGCGCCGTGCTTCGCCACGCCCCACGATAGAAGCGGAAGACGAGTGCGCCGGCCACGGCCACAATATAGAGGACTACCGAAAACATCACGCTACGCGGCCCGCCTCCTAGCCCTCGAACCACATACCACGAGAGGGGAAAGAAAAGCCCCCAAGCAAACAAGAGGCGCACGAGCATCGGCCAGAGCGTATCCCCCGCTGCACGTAAGGCTTCGCTCATGACCATGGCCGTGGCATCAAAAACCTGCCACAGACCGCTCAACCCGAGCATGATCGTGCCTACTCTCAAAAGTTCTTGAGAGGACTCATCGTCGCTGGCGAAGAAGCCGAAAAAGAAGCCCGGAAAGGCGAGGTAAAGCGCCCCGACGCAAAGCATCCATGCGGTCGCCAAGATGAGCGTCAGTAACACCCAGCGAGGAACCGCCTCCGGCCTTCCCTTTCCGATGGTCTCTCCCACTAAAATGGCCCCGGCCGAAGCCAAGCCGAATGCAGGCATGAAAGCGATCGAACTCCACTGCAGGACGATGTTGAACGCTGAGAGCACGGTCGTTCCGAGCGACCCCACAACCCAATTGATGAATAGTGCAAAGGCCGCGAACTCTAAAAAATAGTTCAGCCCGCTCGGGAGTCCGAAGCGCAGAACACTCGCAAACTCGGAGGATACGAACGACAAGCGCACCCGCGGTAGGCTGTGGCCAACTCTGAAGTGCCAAAACGCTATGACAGTCGCAAGGCCAACTAACGTTGCGCTTGTACTAGCCCACGCCGCGCCTGCGACTCCGTAACCCGGCAAACCAAAGCGCGGCTCAATCAGAGCGTAGTTGAGCCCGACGTTGACTAGCATCACAAGGCTACCCACCCAGAGGGCGATCCGGGTGTTACCGAGCCCGCCGTACCAGTTGTTCAAGGCTTCGATCCCGACGATAGCTCCGATCGAGAACAATCGAATGCAGATGTACTCGACCATGCTCCGCTCGACCTCCGGCTCGTAGCCAAGAAGTGCCACAGCACCGGGCAAGAGAGGGATGATTAAGAACGCCAGAATTTGGGCCAAAAACGCGATAGTGAGGCCATACCAAACGTAACGCGCCGCGCTTCCTAAGTCGCCGCGCCCTCGAAGCTGAGCTGCGAAGCTCTGCAGAATAAAGACGGTTCCCATGGGCAACATGACCAAGGTCAACACGTCCACGGCCCCCGTCGTGACCGCAGCGAGCTGCGCCCCGCCGAGTGGCGTCACCATGAGCGCGTCTGAAAACCCAACGACCGCCTGAGTCGCGCGCGAAAGCACGATCGGCCAAGCCAAGGTCCAGAGCTTCTGCCAATCGTACATGTAGCTCTTCCATCCGCTCATAACTCGTCTCGTCTATTGCAAGCGGTACGCCCCGTAAAGGCTGGAACGCAAGGACCTCACCTGCGCGGGCCCTACGCGACCTCGAAGCGCCTTCGTCTACTGCTTAGCCAGATTGTCACGAGCTTGATCCAGCAGCGCGCGAGAAACTGAGCTACCAGCAGTTCGCCGAGTGGCAGCGGCCCTTTCCCCGATCGGCTCGAACGCGGACCGAGGCGGCCGCTCCCTCGTGCAACCAAATGGCGTTGCTCGACGGCGTTGCTCCACGTCGCATTCTTGCATAAGCGGATCGCTGCTAGATTTCTCGGACCGCGTCGGGCAGTTCGTTCTCGTCGCCTTCTTCAATCGGGAAATGCTTCGCCAGAAGTGCGCCAAGCTTCTCGATCGTATGAAGCAGACTAGTCGTGGTCTGCCCAGCTTTGAGTCCAGAGGACAGCTCGGCGACACGGCGCGCCCACTCGTCAGTCGGGGCACGCTCGTGAATGCCTCTATCAGCTAGGATTACGATTTCGTGCTCCAGCTCACTGAGGAAGATCAGCACGCCGCTCCGTGAGCGTGTCTCAATGACGCCTTCTTCAAAGAACGCTCGCTGCGCACGGGCCAAGGCCATCGCGGCCCGCCGAGCTCTCGGCACCAAAAGCCGGAGCAACCGAGGCCATCCGGCAAAGAAGTAAAGACTCACCGCCAGCGCAGAAAATAGCCATAGCGACAGTGACACGGAGAGATCGGGCCAAAGCCGCGCGACCTCTTGGCCTACGAGCAGAGCCAGCGCGAGCGCGAATCCACCGCGAAATAGCGCGTATTCATCAGAGCGTTCAGCCACGACCACTACGAGCTCACCAGCGGTCGATGCCTCGACCCGACGGACCGCCTCCGCAAGCCGTTCCTTCTCGTTTGCGCTCAATAGACTCATCTCTCACCAATTCCCGGAAGCGCCACCGCCACCAAAGCCACCGCCGCCGCCGCCAAAGCCTCCACCGCCGAAGCCTCCGCTACCGAAGCCACCCCGTCTCCCGCCGCTGGCCGCGCCAAAGGCCCCACCCCAGCCCAACATGGATCCGCGACGACCATACCCTCCCCGCCCTCCGCCACCGCCCGACGAGACCAGGAAGATGACGACCGCTAAGAAAATTAGCGGCAAAATACGCCCGACTGCGCCCGAACTTCTCTCCTCGGGGGCAGGGCCAACGCGGACGGATTCACCTTCCGCGGCACGCATCAAGAGCGAGAACGCGCGACTGATCCCTCCTTCGAAGTCGCCCGTGCGAAAAGCCGGGACCAATTCGTTTCGAACAACTTGAGCCGCTAACGCATCGGTCACCGCGCCTTCGAGCCCATAACCGACCTCGATGCGCATTGCGCGCTCGGCCTTAGCGACGACTAACAGAAGACCATCATCCCGCTTTGCGTCCCCTAGCTTCCACTTTTCGAGCAAACGAATCGAAAAGTCTTCAATCGGTGCGCCATCCAAGGAGGGGATGGAAACGAAAGCCAATTGGTGTCCGGTCTCGCGCTCGTATTCAATGAGCTTCTGCTCCAGCTCGCCCTTTGCGGCAGCCGAAAGAAACTGAGCGCGATCGTTCACGTGCCCCTGAAGTTCTGGCAGCTCCAGCGCGGCCTGGCTCCAGGAGCTTAGCCAGGACACAAAAAACGCCGCGCAAAGGGCGAGGCCCCAGCCTGAACGGCCGAGCGCATGGAATGCGCCGCGCGCGAGGCGCAGAGCGCGCGTACCGTCGCCACCCAACGCCCGTTTCGCGGCAACACTCGCGGGCCGAACCGCACCCCTGGAAAGCAAACTACGCCTCACGGCTCAGAACTTTACTTCAGGTGCACGATCCGCGTTCGGACTGGTGGCTTCAAAAGTGGGACGCTCCTTCTTGCCCCGCATGCCTGCTCCGATGGAGCTCGGAAAATGGAGAACTACCTTGTTGTATTCCGCGACGGTGTCGATGTACCGCTTGCGAGCCACCGTGATGCGGTTTTCCGTTCCCTCGAGTTGGGCTTGTAAATCTCGAAATGCCGCCGTCGCCTTAAGGTCGGGGTACTGTTCGACGACGACCATCAGGCGCGACAAAGCCGAGCCGAGCTGACCCTGTGCTTCTTGGAAGGCCTTAAATTTAGCCGGATCATCGATGGTCGAGGCATCAACTGCAACTTGGCCCACCTTGGATCGAGCCTGCACTACGCTTTCGAGAGTTTCTTTCTCGAAGCTGGCACTCCCCTTGACCGTATTGACCAAATTCGGAACGAGGTCAGCCCGGCGTTGATACTGGTTTTGCACTTCGGCCCAAGCGCCCTTCACGTCTTCGTCCTGGGAAATGACTTCGTTGTAGCCACAGCCGGTCGCAAGGGGCAGACCGAGCGTTAGACCCATAGCCAAGATCCAAGTCTGGCTCGAGCGCCGGATTTTTCGCATGCGCTCTACATGGCAACGAGCCACCTAGTCCGCAAGTCTTGCGATCATCCCAGTCTTGAGCGCGGGCTCACGTCCTCCCCTCTGTCGTGAGACGCGCCCTACCTTCGTTCTCGCCTCACCTAAGTTCCGATCCCCAGACCAATGGCTCAAGCAGCGGCCTTTCATATTTGAAAGGCACCCAATCAAGGTTTTCCTAGGGCGCGCGGCTGTCGGGTTTTGTGGTTTTTGACTCCCCATCACGAAATTGAGCCAATCCACGCGGCAAACCTCACCCGCAAATTTGAGTTTGCGCGGGAAGCCTGAACATTTATTCCAAAGATCATGCCGCGACGGCCCAAAGGAAGCTCGTTTGAACGTCGGAGAAAGCCCCGTGGGAGCGCTTCACGCGCCGCTCGAGCTTACACTGGTTGGACCCCATTCATCTTCAATGTGCTGCTCGCGTCCTCGGCGCACGCCGCCGAACCCAGGTCGACTCCAAGTGAAGTCGCTCCGTCGACTTCTCCGGCCGTCGAACCAGCCGCCGAGCCGAATCAAGAGCCCATCGCGCCAAGCGGTGAAGGCGTAACGTCACCCCCCTCAGACGTTGCTCCGGCTCCTGCCTCCACGCCAGCGAGCCCACCTCCCCAAGACGAGCCGAGGGTTCCTGGGCCAGAACCCCTCGAACCTGCTCCTCCGTCTGTGTCGCCGAGTCACGAGTCTGAGCAGACCGACAGCGACAGAGTCTCGAGTGAGCCTAGTAACACATGGCTCACGAAGCTCATCCCCGAGGTCCACGGCTTCGTCAGTCAGGGCTTCATCAAATCCACTGATAACAACTATCTCGCAAATTCGGAGGACGGCAGCTTCGAGATGTCTGAGGTGGGGCTCAATTTCACAACGCGCATCACTGACGAACTCCGCGTCGGCATGCAGCTTTTTATGCGCGATCTCGGCCCGATCGGAAACTATAAGCCTCAGTTCGACTGGTTCTATCTGGACTACCGCTTCTTCGATTGGTTCGGCATTCGCGCGGGACGCACCAAGATCCCGTTCGGCCTTTACAACGAGGTCAACGACACGCCGTCGGCCCGTTTGCCCATCTTACTTCCACAATCCCTTTACCCGGCTACGGCGCGAGACTACTTGCTCGCGCAGACTGGCATCGAACTCTATGGCTTAGTTCCGCTGGGCGTCCTGGGAGCCCTCGAGTACCGCGCTTATGGCGGGACTATCTTCATTCCGCCCAACGACGCAATACCAGTACTTCACGTGCCGTACGTCATCGGTGGGCGGTTGATGTGGCAAACCCCTCTCGATGGACTCGTCGTCGGAGGAACAGTGCAAGACCTTCGCCTAGACGGAACGGTTCTCCTCACCCAAGCCCAGTTAGAATATTATATCGCTCAAGGCACCCTTTCCGACGGCGCGTCGCCTCTCGTTCCCCTTACGGTCCCCATTTTTATGTGGGTCGGCTCAGTGCAATACACCTACCGATCGTTGCTGCTCGCAGCTGAATACAGCCGCTGGGTCTCGAGCTATTCCACCTTCGACCCCCCTGTGACCGCGCCTGAGACCCAATCGGAAAGGCTCTACGGTGCAGCGGCCTGGCAATGGAACAACTGGTTACAAACGGGCGCGTATTATTCGTTACTCTATCCCAATGCGAATAAGCGGCAAGGCCGAGAGAACCAACAGCACGACGTAGCACTCACCCTACGTTTCGATTTCAACGAGCACTTCCTGCTCAAGCTGGAAGGGCACTACATGCATGGCACCGCGGCCCTCGAGAGCTCACTCAACGACGGAGTTGCTAACGCGAACCTCGTCGCTGACTGGGGTGTATTTCTGGCCAACACCACGGCTTACTTCTGATGCGGAGCGAAACCTTGATCTTCCGCATTGCTGACAGTTCATATCCCTGCGCGCCCGAAGACAGTCCGGTCGCGCGACAAGACCTCACGCGCCGCACATGGCTGCTTGGGATGCTCACAGGGCTATATTCGCTCGAAGCCAGCGCCGCGGATGCCGAGGGCTTTCAGATCATCGTGCCAGCGCAGATGGGGATCGAAAGCCTAGATATTTCATTCGTCGCCGATGCGTTCTTGAAAAAGCGCACTCGCTGGCCTGATTCGTCGCCTATCCGACCTGTCGACCTCTGGCCCGCCTCCCCTGTTCGCGCGCTCTTCTCCGAAACAGTCCTCAAGCGACCCGTCGTAGCCGTCCGCAACTATTGGCAAGAAAAAATCTTCTCTGGTCGCGACCTGCCACCCCCAGAGTTCGACTCGGACCTTGCTGTCGTCCGTTACGTTTCGAGTCACGATGGCGCGCTGGGCTACGTGTCGCTCAGCGCAAAGCTCGAAAAAGTCAGGAAGGTGTTGCTGCGTTAGCAGCCAAAGAAAATGAGCTTTCGCTACTACTTAGTCTTGATGGTTCTGTCCGGCCTGCTCGCCCTGTGCGCGGTGGTGGTCGGTAGCGACTATATCGGCGACCATCAACGAGCCGAGCTGCTCAAGGTTGAGCAAGGGCTCGTGCCCAAGCTTGAGCTGGGGCACCGCGCCAAGACCGCGCTGGTCAAACTCTCGCGCGCGTACCAAGACGCGGTCGCTTCCCAGGAACTTGGCACCCTTGAGCTGGCTGAAGAGCAACGAGCAGCGCTTTTGCGTCTAATCGATGACGCGCGCCCAGTGCTGACGCCCGAAACCGTCGACCGCTTGCGCCGCGGCGTTAAGGAATACGCCGATCTTGCAGGGACCGTAACGCGCATGATGGTGCGCGGTGAAGGGAATGAAAACTCCCTGGCCATGATGGAAGAAATGCAACGTCGCCATCGCGAACTCGAACATTCTTTCGAGAGCATCAGCGGACTGGAACGGGCCGAGATTGCCCATGCTTTCTCGACGGCTCGAAATATTAGTTTTCGAGCCACCCAATTCAGACGCGGCGCCGGGGTCGTGGGTGCCATAGTACTCTTGACCTTCGGCTATCTTATAAGTCGTCGCATTCTAAGGCGTGTCTCGGTGCTACAAGCCGGATTCGCTCAGTTTGCTCAGGGACACTTCGAGCAGCGCATCTCAAGCGAAGGCACAGATGAGCTCTCCGACGTCGCGCGCCATGCCAACTTCATGGTTGAGAGCCTTCAACGTTCGGAACAGACACGAACTGCCCAAGATTGGATACGGAATCGCCAGCTAGAGCTTGGCGCAACTTTGGGTGGCAACCTGACCCCCCACGAGAGCGCCAAACGTGCCCTTTCGTTCCTAGTCACAACCCTCGACGCCCTGGCGGGGGCCCTCTATCTCGTTGACGACCAAGGTCAGCTTCGCCTCGCGCAAAGTACGGGCGCGTCGGGTTCGAGACACACGAGTGAAGACCAACCTCCTAGTGTAATTGACGCCAACGAGGGTCTGATTGCCCAGGCCTACGCCCGGCGAGACATCAGTAACTGGAACGACATTCCCCCCGGCTACTTCGAACTGCGCTCGGCCTTGGGCAGCGGCTCCGCCGCTCATCTTTCCTTCATGCCACTCTGGCTACCTGACCGAGCCATTGGGATAGCGGAGTTCGCGTTCCTGAGACCGCTGTCGGAGCGCAACGAAGGCCTCTTGCGGGCCGTCATGAACACTCTAGCTGTGTCTTTTGAGGCTGCGTCCGCGCGGTCAGCGGCGGCAGACCTCTTGCGAGAGACGCAAGACCAAGCCGCTCGTCTTGGTCGACAGGAGGAAGAGCTCTTGGTTAGCAACCACGAGTTGACGGAACAACGAGAAGAGCTGCGCCGCGCCAACGAGGAACTGGAAGAGCAACGCGAGGCCTTACGCGAGCGCAACCAAGAGCTTGATAAAGCGCGCGAACGCACACAGGGCAAGGCGGATGAACTTGCTCGGATGAGCCGCTACAAGTCGCAGTTTCTTGCCAACATGTCGCACGAGCTACGCACGCCACTCAACAGCATGTTGCTACTGTCGCGGCTACTCGGCGACAATGAAGCTCGGAACTTGACCCGGAAGCAGGTCGAGTTTTGTAACACAATTCATGCAGCGGGGCGTGACCTCCTCGAGCTCATCAATCAGGTGCTCGATCTATCCAAGATCGAGGCAGGTAAGACCGAACTCGCTCTGCGCCAAGTAGACATAACTGAACTCCTGACCAGCCTAGAGAGAATATTCCGTCCTCTCGCTGAGCAACAAGGACTCACGCTCAGGATTCTGAAGTCGACAGAGCAACGCACCCTAACCACTGACCACTCGCGGCTCGATCGCATCTTGAAGAATCTCCTAGGTAACGCCATCAAGTTCACCGAGCGCGGCTCGGTAGCGCTCGAGGTGTTCGATGTCTCCCCGGACACGGCTCTGCCGGGCCGACTTATTGGCGGAGACTTTCTCGCATTTCGCGTGCAAGACACCGGCATCGGCATCGCGCATGGGGAGCACGAACGAATCTTCGCACCCTTCGAACAGATCGACTCCACCACGGCACGACGCTTCCAAGGCACAGGGCTCGGCCTGACGATAGCTCGCGAATCAGCGCTTGCCTTGGGAGGAGATCTAGCACTCGACAGCGAAACGGGCCGAGGCAGTGCCTTCACATTGTTCCTGCCCAAAACCAAGATCGAAGGGCCAGTTCACGCGGACGAACCTAGCGCCAAACCAGACGCTGAGCTGACAGCGGAAAGCGAGCCGCACTTGCTCATCATCGAGGATGACGTTGTGCTATCCGAGCAGTTAGTCGACGTCATTGAATCGATGTCGCTAAAGGCCAAGGTGGCTACCACCGGCGACGATGGTCTGCGCATGGCCAATCGATATCACCCGATGGGGATTGTCCTTGATATCAAGCTTCCAGATATAGATGGGTGGACGGTTATGGATCGCCTACAAAGTCGCCCCAAAACGGCCTCGATCCCTGTGCATTTCTTGTCCGCGCTCGACGCCCCAGCCGGAGCGTTACAACGTGGAGCTGTCGGATACTTGACGAAGCCTGCTAGTCGCGAGCAGCTTCGCGAAGTCATCCAATGCCTCGCGCCCAACGCGTCGAGGAAAGGCTCTGTGCTTGTGATCGAGGACAACCTAGTGGAGGGAATGGCCTTGGTAGCACTCCTTGAGGCTCAACATTATCGTGCCAGGCACGTTACGAGTGCCCAGGTTGCGCTCGATACGTTGAAGGCCGAACGCTTCGATTGTCTGCTCTTAGATCTCGGTCTACCTGAGATGGACGGACTCGCATTTCTAGAGACGCTTCGCGCGCTTCCCGAGTTCGAATCCACTCGCGTAATCGTCCACACTGGAAGAAACATTTCTAAGCAAGAAGCACGGCAGCTCGGTCATTATGCGCAGGCTATCGTGCTCAAGGACGGCGATTCTTCGAGCCGGCTTCTTGAGGAAATTCGCCTCTTTGCGCACCACGTCGCGGCGTCCTCCGCTCCTCTCGTCCCCATCGCCGCCGCAGCTCGCAATGTTCAGGGGCTCCAGGTCCTCTTGGTCGAAGACGATATGCGAACTGTGTATTCTCTATCGGCTTTATTGCAGAGCAAAGGCTGCACGGTGACTGTCGCAGAAAATGGGAGAGAGGCGCTCGCCTGTTTGGCCAAGGATCCAGCGATTCAATGCGTGCTCATGGACATCATGATGCCCGAGATGGACGGATATGAAACCTTACGCCACATGCGGAGCGAGCCTCGCTGGGCCCAGTTGCCGGTGATCGCGATAACGGCCAAGGCTATGCTGGGCGAGCGCGAGCGCTGCCTCGCTGCCGGAGCTACCGATTATTTGAGCAAACCTATCGACGGGTCCCAACTCATCGCCAAGCTGTCTCTCTTGAGTGAGACCCTAGGGGAGCAACCGTGAGCCCAGATGAGCACGACGTTGAGATCTCGCGTGTCTTAGACGCGATCGCTGAGCGCTACGGCTACGACTTTCGGCGCTATACGCGCGCATCTATCACGCGGCGTATCCTTTCGGCTCAAGCTCGAATGGGCGCTCGGCATCTGCCTGAACTCACTCAGACGATTCTGAATGCTCCGAGCGCGTTCCCCACGGTACTCAGCGCTTTGATGGTGCAAGTCACCGAAATGTTCCGAGATCCCTCGTTTTTTCTAGCTTTTCGCAACGAAGTAGTGCCCAAGCTTCGCACTTATCCCGAGCTCAAGTTGTGGCATGCGGGCTGCGCATCAGGGGAAGAGGCCTATTCGATGGCCATCTTGATGATCGAAGAAGGCCTTTTCGACAGGTGCCTGATCTACGGCACCGACCTAGACGGAGCGGCCATCGAGCGGGCTAAACTAGGTGTTTACTCTGAGCGACGCGCCGAGTCCTTCAGCAAAAACCACGCCCTAGCGGGAGGACGAGGTTCGCTTAGCTCATATTGCACACGTGGTTATGAGCACCTCGGGCTAGCTGAGTCGGTGCGAAAGAACGTCGTCTTCTTTCAGCACGATCTCAGCACTGATTTCTCACTGGGCGAAATGCAGGTCATCTTTTGTAGAAATGTGGCCCTCTATTTCAACGCCTCTCTGCGCAACCAAGTCTTTGACATTTTCGCCGACAGCTTAGTCGCCGGCGGCTTTCTATGCCTTGGCACGAGCGAAGCGTTGCCTCCTGGGGCAGAGAGTGCGTTCGAGGTTTTTTCACACGAACACCGTATTTTTCGCCGCAAGGGGCCAAGATGAACGACCCTCTTCCCAAACTGCTCATCGTCGACGATGTCGAATCCAACCTGGTCGCTTTGCAGGCAGTGCTTGACGGCATGCCGTGCGAGGTCGTCGTGGCGCGCTCAGGGAACGAAGCGTTACGACATCTGCTTCGGCTCCGGTTCGTTGCCATCTTGCTTGACGTGCAGATGCCAGAGATGGATGGCTACGAAGTGGCTCACCACGCTCGAATGTATGCAGAAACTCGAGATGTACCGATCCTTTTCTTGACGGCCAAACAGGAAACCGAAGACGACATACTGAAGGGCTACGGCACGGGAGCGGTTGATTACCTCTTCAAGCCGATCTCACCCATTATCCTCCGCAGCAAAATACGAGTTTTTCTCGAGCTTCATGAGGGTCGCCGGCAAGTTGAGCGGACGCTGCTCGATCTTCAAGCGACCCAAGCTCAGCTCGTGCAATCCGCCAAGATGGCGGCCCTTGGCGAGTTAGTCGCAGGCGTTGCTCACGAGATTAACAATCCACTCGCTTTTGTGACGAGCCACCTGCGCACAGTCAGGACCGGTCTCACTTCCGTCCAGGAGTCAGGCGCGTTTCGCTTGGGCGATGCGGATTTATCGTTGTGGAACAAATGCCTAACCCGTTTGACCCAGATGGAAGATGGGCTCGGGCGCATTTCCGACCTCGTCCTACAGCTCCGTACCTTTTCCCGCTTGGATGAGGGTGAGCTCAAGGTCGTGAGCATGAAAGAGTGCATTGACTCTGTGCTCATGATCTTAGGGCACCGCATCAGTGAAATGATTCAGGTGTCGGTAAACCTCAGCGACCGGGACCAAATAGAATGTTATCCGGGCCCATTAAATCTAGCTATTTTGAACCTAGTTGCGAACGCCTTAGATGCAATCGAAGGGAGGGGCACGATCGAGATCGGCACCCGCGTCGACGGGCAATATTTCGAGCTCTCGGTTGTAGACGATGGCCCAGGGATCCCAGAGAGTATTAGGGAGCGAATCTTCGAGCCTTTCTTTACGACTAAGCCCGTGGGTCAAGGTACAGGTCTTGGCCTTTCTATTGGATATTCGATTGCTAAAAAGCATGGGGGAGAACTCGTCGCGCGCAGCTCCAAGGGAAGAACCGAAATGAACTTGCGTTTTCCACTTCACATCCAATCTGGAGGGTCCTAGCTCGTGGCGCAGGCAATGAGGCAGTCTGTGCTGTTGGTCGACGATGAACCACAAATTCTTGTGGCTCTAGAAGACCTCCTCAGCCAAGAGTTTACTGTTTACACAGCGAATTCAGCCGAGGCAGCACTCGACGTCATGGGTCACGAATCGGATATCGCCGTCGTGATCACTGACCAGCGCATGCCCAAAATGACGGGTGACGAACTCGTTACCCGTCTCTCCAAGGTCCATGACGCCCAGCGCATTCTCGTCACGGGCTTCGCCGACCTCACCGCGGTCGTGCGCGCCGTCAATGATGGGCGAATTTTCGCTTACGTGACGAAACCCTGGAATGAACAAGACCTAAGGTTCAAAGTCGCTCAAGCGGCAAACCACTATCGGCTGAGTCGCGAACTAGACGCCGAAAGGCAGCTTCTGCACGATCTGATGGACAACAGTCCTGACGGCATTTACTTCAAGGATCGTGATCTCCGATTTCGGAGGGCTAATCGTGCCTTCGCCTCCTGGGTGGGCCACACCTCCGACAGACTGGTAGGCGAGTCGCTGGACGACTTAGGCGACGTGATTCAAGACGTCCCTGCTCTGAGTGGACTCGAGCGGGCGGTACTCCAAAAAGGAGAGCCGGTCCTCGACGTTCTTACAGAATTCCGCGATGAAACGGGGTCACGTTGGGTCTCAGAAGTCCGCGCGCCCATCCGAAATTTCGCCGGAGAGGTCGAGGGTCTGGTCGGCATCTCACGCGACGTGACAACCCAGCACCTCCTCGAACAACAACTTCTGCAAAGTCAGAAGATGGAAGCCATTGGGCGGCTGGCCGGAGGCGTTGCCCACGATTTCAACAACCTCCTCGCAGTCATTCAGAGCTACGCGATGCTGGCCATTGAGTCGCTACCCAGCGACGACGCAACTGAAGGCTCGGCTCGAAGCGACCTAGCGGAACTCCTCAAGGCCACCGAACGCGCCAGCGGGCTAACCAAGCAACTCCTTACGTTCAGCCGTCGCCAGCCGCGCACCATGTCATCGGTGTCGCTGGACGACGTCGCCAAAGATGTTAGTACTATGTTATCCAGGCTAATCGACGGCCGTGCGCGCCTGAGCACCAAGCTGAACGCGCCGCTGGCCCTCGTCCGCATCGGCCTCACTCAGCTAGAACAAATTCTTCTCAATCTCACCATCAACGCGCGGGACGCCATGCCCCATGGCGGCGTCATCACCATCGAAACGGCTCTAGAGCCTGTGCCGCCTCGCGACGTGCCGCCCGGCAAGTCCTATGCGCGGTTGTCAGTGACAGACACGGGTACGGGCATGCCGCCAGAGGTCAAAGCGCGCATTTTTGAGCCATTCTTTTCCACCAAGGAGGTCGGCAAAGGAACTGGCCTCGGCCTATCCACAGTCTACGGCATCGTACAGCAAGCCGGCGGGGCGATCATTGTCGACACCGAACCCGGGCGTGGTACCCGTTTTGATCTGTTCCTGCCGCTGACCTCCGAGGCAGAGTCCACCGAAAGCGTTGCCCTGAGCGAAGAGCTACGGCGGGACGGAGGAGGAGAGACTATTCTCATAGTGGAGGACGAGGAGGCCGTACGACGGGTCACATCCCGCATCCTCGAGAAACTCGGCTACAAGGTCATCCAAGCCGTCAGCACGGTTGACGCCCGCGAGATTTTCCGCGCCCAGTCCGATCACATTGATTTGTTACTGAGTGACGTGGTCATGCCAGAAACCTTGGGACCCGCCCTCTATGGCGAGCTTCGCGCGCTCAAGCCGACACTGCGCGCCCTATTCATGTCTGGACATGCTGAAAGCTCAGCCGGAGTGGCTCAGCTCCCCGAGGGCGGCGCACTATTAGAGAAGCCGTTCACTCCGGCCCGTCTGGCCCAAGAATTGCGCAAGGCCCTCCGCTAGCACGACCTATTTTGCAGAACGCCGATAGCGCCTGGCTGAAGGCGACTCAGTCAAGACCGGCACGCCAGCACTCGCGATAATGGCAGAAAGGGCGTCGACCATGCTCACGCCCGTAACAGCAAGTTGAACCTGATGTAGCTTAGACAGATCCATGAGGATGGCCTCGCCGCTCGGAGTTAGGCGCAGCAAGACCTCGCGCCTATCCGTTGTGTTCCTCTCGCGTACCACGAACATGCGCTTCTCGAGTTTGTCGACGAGCGCCACCGCCGTATGGTGCTGCACGCAGAGTCGCTGAGCGATGCTCCGAATCGTCGGCCGGACCCCAACAGGGAGGCCTTTGATAGCCAGTAGCAACTGGTGTTGCTGCGGCTCGATGCCCGCAGCGCGAGCAGCACGTTCGCTGAAAGCCAAAAATTTACGCATTTCGTAACGAAATTCGCCCAGAAACCGATAGCCTTCGGCGCTAACCATGGGTGGCGCCTCGGAGCTAAGCCCACTTTCAAGCTCCAGCGTCAAGCCCAGCTGGTCGTCAGTCATCTGCTGTTCAAGTGGTCGGGCTACCATTCCTCGAGATCGCATCCATGTTTCCTTGAGCTCGATTATGCGGATGCCGCCAGTTTCGGCTTGGCATTCATTTGAACAAGCTTGGCTACGTCGGACTTACAGGATCCACAGCCGGTGCAAGCTCTCGTTTCGGCACTCACCGCTTCAACACTCTCCGCACCGCCGGCTATACAGGCCACGATGGTCGACTCTGTTACCTTGTGACAGTTGCAGATGGTCCGCTCAACCGAGGCCCCACTCCCCACAAAGTTACACAGAACCTCCAGCGGATCTTCGGGCAACGGGTCGCCTCGGTCGAAGGTCTGAATAAGATTGGCAGCGTTGCTGACGTTGCCTACGAACATGGCTCCCACGAGCTGTCGCCCCCGAAGAATCAACTTCCGATAGGAAAACTCACGTTCTTCAATGACCTGAATGGCGCGATCGGACTCTAAGCTGGGCTCGATGATACCAAACGAAGCGACCTCGACCCCGGCCACCTTGAGCCGAGCATAGAGCTTCGAGCCCCGGTAGCGCGCTGCTGGTTGCGAGCCGGTGAGCACATCCGCGAGCACCGTCGCTTGTTCCCACGCCGGTGCAACGAGCCCATAGGTCACCCCGGCGTGCTCGGTGCATTCGCCAATGGCGTAAACTCCTGGCACCTGAGTCGCCAAAGTGTCGTTGACTAAAATACCCTTATTGACTGGTATTTTTGAGTTGCGCGCGACGTCGACGCGCGGGCGCACTCCGCAAGCTACCACCAGCACGTCCGCCGCCAGGCGCTCGCCATCGTTGAGGACGACCCCCTCTACCGTCTCATCCCCAATGACGCTCTCAATGGTTCGCCCGATGCGCACGAACATGCCGCAGCGCTCAATCTGTCGCCTTAACATCTCGCCACCCACGAAGTCGAGCTGGGTGTTCATCAGGCCGTGAGAGAGATGAATGACAGTGACATGCAGGCCTCGATCGCTCATGGCCTTGGCAGCCTCGAGGCCGAGCAGACCGCCACCCAAAACAACAGCGTTGTCACCCGGCCGTGCGTATTGTCTCATACGCAGGCAGTCGTCCATGGTGCGATACACAAACAGGCCGCGCTTGAGCTGCCCCTGCTCGTCTTGCATGCCGTCGATATGAGGCACGACCGGATAGCTACCCGTAGCTAAGATTGCGATATCGTAACGCAGCGAATCGCCGTCCTCTAAGACCACTCGCCTGGCGGAGACATCAAGTTTATCGGCCTTAGCCGGAGCCCGTAGGTGGATCCCTCGCTCGCTATACCAAGCAGGGGGTTTGGTTACGACGGCGTCCGGTGCAGCGCCACCGAGCACCTTCGACAGTTGCACCCGATTGTAGGCCCCGCCCGCTTCGTCGCCCACTACCGTGATGTCGTAGCGCTCCTGCGCATTCCTGAGCATGAGCTCGTCCAGCAGGCGACAGGTCGCCATACCATTGCCCACGATGACGATGTCTTTTCTCCGCGTCATATCATCTCTCCGCAGTCGCGCGGACCGCGCAAACTTTGAACTCTGGCATCCGGCTCGTAGGATCAAGCGCCGGGCTCGTTAGGATGTTAGCTGCAGTACGCCCACCCCAATGAAAGGGGGCAAATAGTGTGTCGGGGCGAATCTCACTGGAGACGCTCACCTCAAAGGTGACACTGCCTCGTCGACTTTCGACGACAAGGCGACCCCCGTCGAAAATTTCGAGCCTTTCAGCAAGACGCGGGTGTACTTGCACTCGGGGGATGGGTTTTGCGTCAACGAGCTTTTCAACCCGGCGCGTCTGGGCTCCCGAGTTGTAGTGTTCTTTGTAGCGACCCGTCGTGAAGTAGAGCGGGTAGTCGCGATCGGGTTCTTCAGCCGCGGGACGATGATGCACGACATGAAATCGTGCTCGGCCATCGGGAAAGGAGAAGCGCTGGGAAAAGAGTCGCGGTGTGCCCGGATGCTCAGGCGTCGGACAAGGCCAGAAGACACCTTGCTCCTTTTGAAGCCGCTCGTAAGACATTCCGCTGTAGTCGGCTTTAGCGCCGGCGGTTGCGCGACCGAGTTCAGCGAAGATGGCCTCGGAGTTCGGGTACTGAAATTTCGAGCCAAATCCGAGGCGCGCGGCAAGGTCGCCCAAGATTTCAGTATCCGAACGCGGCCCCGGCGGAGCCTCCGCCGTTTGCGGACGGAGAATAACCCGGCCTTCCAGGTTCGTGACGGTGCCCTCTTCTTCGGCCCATTGCTTCACCGGCAAGACAACGTGCGCCAGCTCCGCCGTTTCATTCAGAAATGAATCACATACAACCAATAACTCGAGCTCACCGAGTTTCTTTTGTACCGACGACGCGTGAGGCGAAGCAACGACAAGGTTCGAACCAAACACGAGCAAGCTCTTAAGTCCTTGAGCAGAGCCGATCGCATTAATCATCTCGTATGCGCTCTTGCCTTTGGTCGGCAAAGAGTCGGGCAAGACTCCCCAAATTCGCGCTACGTGTTCTCGATCGGCTGCGTCTACGATGGAGCGGTAGCCCGGCAACTGGTCGGCCTTCTGGCCGTGCTCGCGGCCCCCTTGCCCATTGCCTTGACCCGTCAAGCATCCATATCCACTGTATGGCTTTCCAACCTTACCGAGGGCCAACATCAAGTTGGTCATAGCGACCACGGTGTCGGCACCCTTGGATTGCTGCTCCGGCCCACGCCCCGACAGGATCATGCTGCTTTCGCTCTTGGCGAGCCAAGTGACGACCTGACGCAGTTGAGGTAGCGAAACACCCGTCATCCGCTCAACCTGAGCCGGCTCATAGGCAGCGAGCGAACGTCGCAGCGCCTCGAACCCCACCGTGCGTTCTTCGATGTATTCGCGATCCAAAAGATCGAGATCGATCGCTGTAGCCAAAAGCGCATTTCCGAGCGCCAAATCGCTTCCTGGAGTCGGCGCCAGATGCAGGTGCGCGCTGCGGGCCGTCTCCGTGCGGCGCGGATCGATTACGATCAGCTTGCCGCCCTGCTCACTCTGTTTCTGCACCCATTGCATGATGGGCGGCATGGTCTCGGCGCAGTTCGAGCCCCATAGCAGGAGGGTCTGGGTCTCGGCGATGTCACTCACCGGAAAGGGCAGGCCACGATCGATGCCATAGGCCCGATTTTGCCCGGCAGCGGCCGAGGACATGCAGTAGCGCCCGTTGTAATCGATCTGAGACGAGCCCAGCGCGATACGCGTGAATTTTCCCAATAAATAGGCCTTCTCATTGGTCAGCGCTCCACTACCGAACGCACCATTCGCTTCCGGGCCGTGAAGTTCGCGAAGACGAACCAGCCGCTCGGCGATGAACGCAAGGGCCTCGTCCCAAGACGCCTCCAGCAGCTTCCCGTTGGTCGCCCGCAAGAGCGGCTTGGTTAAGCGCTCCGGGTGATCCAAAAGGACGGCCGAGTTGAACCCCTTGATGCACATCTGGCCGCGATTGACGGGAAACTCCGGATCGGCCCGAACTTCCAGGGTTCCCATCGAGCGGGTCATGGTCATGCCGCACTGAAACGCGCAGTACGGGCAATGAGTACGGGTGGCGAGTTCCCCAGAATCCACGACCAACCTCAAACTCGACGTCACTCCTTCAGGCTAGCCTCGCTCAGTTTCGCACCCGTATCGGGCCGGTGAACTATATCGAGCAACGATACTTCGGGGCGGTGATCTCTTTGCGCGTTGGCCTCGGATGCTTCGTGCAGGTTTCCTCCAGGTACCGTGCAAGCTATTCGAAGCCATGGCACTCGCCATGGGTCTGGATGCCGTGAGAGCCCTCCGTCACGCCAGCAGGAGCTCAACGATGGCGACCGAACGCGGCGCAACGTGCACCCCTCATCCGCCTCGAACTCGAGGACAATCCCATGCTGCGCATCTTTCACATGAACCACCCTCGCTCTCCGCTTTCGCACACGAGTCGCTCACCACTCGAAGAAAGCACACCCTCAGCACGGCCCGCGAGAGGCGCCCAAACTTCAACTACGTTCAGATTCGTAACGATGAAGATTCCATGTGGTTTAGAAAACCCACGAGACTCTGCTAGGTTCGCCTAATGTTGCGGCTGATTGCGGCGAATCTCAACTATTCCTCCTGGTCGATGCGAGCCTGGCTCGCACTGGAGGTCGCCGGAGTCGACTACAGAGTGTTTGACGTCGGCATGTTCACGAGCCCCGACTGGCGCGAGAAGGTCCTGTCGTTCTCCGGCGCTGCCAAAGTCCCCATTTTGGTAAATGGTAACCTCACGATCCATGAATCGCTAGCCATCTGCGAATACGTGGCCGAGCTCCAACCTAAAGCGAATCTTTGGCCGCAAGATCTAGCGTTGCGCGCGCGAGGTCGAGCCCTCTCTTGTGAGATGTTGAGTAGTTTTTCGGCCTTACGGACCGCTATGCCAACCAACCTCAGGGCCCGCGCTCCTGGCCCCCCAACGAGCGATGCGATCAGCGCCGACATCCGTCGCCTCTTTGATATCTTCGAATCCTCTTTGCTCACTTCCAGCGGCGACTTCTTGCTAGGCGATTTTTCTATCGCAGATTGCATGTTTTTCCCGGTCTTAACCCGCTTCCGCACCTATGCCGTTCCACTGCCGCCGCGGATTGCCCACTACAGCCAGAGCCTCTTCAATCTACCCGCAGCGCAGAAGCTGGAGCAGATAGCGCGAGAGGCACCTGCAATTGCCAAGTACGACGAGCTACTCACGGCGAAATAGTCTAACCATGAGCCGATTCGAAGACTTTATCGGGACGCAGCTCTTGCACATTACCTAAGTTGACAGCCTCGGAGGCCGAGCCGAAACTTACCGCGCTGGGACTCACCCAGTTTTTAGGAAGGCACACGATGGCACTCAAGAATCAAATTAACCAAGAGCTCACAGAATTAAAAGCGTGGGCCTCGGAAGCTGGATTTCAAGCTCGCCTGGCAAAGGCTGAAGCTGGCTCCGAGCTGCGCAAATTGTGGATGGAGACAGAGCAGAACATCGCCAAGCTCGAGGCCCGTCTTGAAAAGGCTGGCGACGATGCAGACGAAGCGATCGACGGCATGCTGGTTGGCCTCAAAAACGGCTGGACCAAACTGAAAAGTCAGCTCTGAGTTCGGCTCCGTTTAGCTCAGCTAGAGTGAGGGGGGCTGAATTTGTGCGCACTGAAGTTCCGCGAGCTAGTTGCGCCGGCTCAGTAACGCTGCATAGAGAACGGGCCGAGCTAAAGGGGGCTAATCGGTTCAACTTAGCTCAGTCCGTCTCGAGGCGTACCGAGAACGTGGTCGAAGCTTGGCCGTACCCCGCAAAGAGCGCGAGGTGTCCCTAGTCGTCTACGGATGCAGTCTTCGCGAATCTTCTGGCGAGAAGGGCGCACAGGAAGAGCTGTAGCTGGTGAAATAGCATCAAAGGCACAACCAAGAGTCCGACAGCGCCCGGGGCGAAAAGGACGTGCGCCATCGGTAGCCCACTCGCCATGCTCTTCTTGGATCCACAGAAGATGACGGCGATCTCGTCGCCGCGCCTTAACCGAAGCAGTCGACTCCCCAGAGTCGTGAAGCCGAGGATCGCCATAAGCAGAAGAGCGTCGATCCCGACCACGATCAAGAGCTCCGCGACGCTCGTGTTCCGCCAAACCCCGTCGACAACTGCCTTGCTAAAGGCCGAGTAAACCATGAGCACGATCGAGCCACGCTCGAAGAGCGACGTTGCGCGCTTGTGTCGTTCAAGCCAGCCGATCCAAAGCGACCTAGTGAGTTGACCGAGAACGAACGGCAATAGGATTTGCAAGGCGACGTCCCGGAACGCGACGGGCAGATTGATCTCCCCCCCCTCCGCCACTAGCCACGAAGCGAGCCAAGGGCTGAGCAATACGCCTATGAAGTTGGATAGAGATGCAGCGCAAATGGCCGCGGCGACGTTGCCTTGAGCGATCGAAGTGAACGCAATCGACGACTGCACGGTCGAGGGCAGAATCGATAGAAAAAGCAGTCCTTGGGCCGTATCTTTGGATAGCATGCCGCCAAACGCGTGGACCAAACCCCAACCCAATAGTGGGAACATCACATAGGTGCTGGCGAGCACTAGGAGCTGCGGCTTCCACTCGAGCACCGCCATCCAGACCTGCTGGAGAGACAGGCGCGCTCCGTAGGTGAAGAACAAGCCGCCGATCACTAGCGTCACTGCCCCCTCGAGCAGCGAGCCGCCGAGGCCTCGGGCCGGCCAAAATGACGCCATCATCACCGCGCCCCCCATCGCCAAAAGATAGGGATCGAGTCGCACCCACTTCACGACCCCCTCCACGGCGTCCAACGGGCGCTCCGACCAAGCCATGGGGCAAGGTCCGCATTGAATGAGTGGCACGAGACTTCCAAAATCAACGGTGCATATACCAATGGCGCTCGGCTCCGGCGAGCTATACTCCGCCGGTGAACTCGGTCTCCGTTGCTCATCAGGCCCGAGGAGCCGAAGCGGAAGCCGACGTCGCGCGCCATCTCGTTCGACTGGAGCGGCTCAGCTACCTTCTGGATCAGCGGTATTTGGACCCACTCTTGGGCCTCTTCCTACCTGGTGTCGGTGATGCGCTCGGGTCGCTCTTAGGGCTCTACGGCGTGTGGGTGGCCCGAAAAATGCGAGCTCACCCGGCCGTTATTGGGCGGATGCTGATCCACCTAGCGCTCGATGCCCTGATCGGCTCGATTCCCCTGGCTGGCGCAGTCGGAGACTTCTTCTTTCGGGCGCATCTTCGAAACCTTTCCTTACTGAAAGCTCGACGGGACACGCGCGTGCGCGCGGTTGACTATCTCTTCGTCGCGCTGGCTACGCTGGCGTTCGCGTCGGCCCTGCTCCTGCCCGTTTTGCTCGCAGTCTGGCTTGCCTGGATGCTCAGTCGGCTATGGGGTTAGAACACCGCCTCGCTGCCCCAAGCCAACCGCAGTCAGTTTCTCACCAGAGCGCTCAGCGAGCGGGCAATGGGCTCTTAGGGTTCGGCTGCAAGACACGCTCCGCATGAACAGCGTTCACAAGCACTTCCCCTTTTTCGAAGGCTCGCACGTTCTCAAGGGTTACTTCGGCGATATTGGCCAACGCCTCTGTCGTCATAAAAGCTTGATGTGAGGTAACAAGAACGTTCGGAAAACTGAGTAAGCGAGCCAAAATGTCGTCTTGCAGCACCTGATTCGACAGGTCCTGAAAGAAAACACCCGCTTCTTCCTCGTAGACATCTAGGCCGGCCGCGGCAATTTCACCCTTCTTGAGCGCGCGTACCAACGCCCGGCTATCTACGAGGGCGCCTCGGCTTGTATTGATGAGCATGGCGCTGTTTTTCATGCGTCCGAGAGCTCGAGCGTCAATCAAGTGGTGCGTCTCGGGCGTAAGCGGCAAATGCAACGTGATGATGTCAGAGTTCGAATAGAGGGTGTCCAGCTCGACGTACTTCGCCCCCACTTGCTCCACGAACGCTTGGTTCTGAAAAACGTCATTGCAGAGCACTTGGCAGCCAAAGCCCTTGAAAATCTGCGCCGCCACTTGGCCTATTCTTCCGGTGCCGACGACTCCCACTGTCTTACCGTGAACGTCAAAGCCGACCAGCCCATCGAGGGAAAAGTTCCACTCGCGCACGCGGGCCGAAGCTCGATGAATCTTGCGGTTCAGCGCTAGGACGAGCGCCACTGCGTGTTCCGCGACCGCATAGGGCGAGTACGCGGGCACCCGCGCCACCTCCAGGCCGAGCTCCGCCGCGATGGGTAGGTCGACATGATTGAAGCCCGCCGAGCGGAGGGCAATAAGACGCACTCCGCATTGGGCCAGGATGCGTAACGTGTCCGAATCCGCCCGGTCGTTCACGAAGGCACACACCACGTCATGGCCATCTGCCAGGCTAGCTGTGACCTTCGTCAGGCGAGGTTCGAGGTAGGTAATTTCATATCCGAACCGACTGTTCGCAAGCCGAAAGGACTCTCGATCGTAGCCGTGGGTATCGAACATGGCGAGCTTCATGAGCCCACTCTTTCGCTCTCTTTCGTCTGTGGCAAGGGCCGAAGGGACCGAGGACCTCAATCGCAGATCCTGCGCCACTCGGCTATAGTGAGCCATGTCACAGACTCGACTCGAGACGGACACCCTAGGCGCAATCGACGTCCCTTCGGATAGGTATTGGGGCGCCCAGACTGCCCGATCTTTGCGCCACTTCTCCATCGGACACGAGCGCTTTCCACGGAGTTTGATAGCCGCGCTCGGGCTCGTAAAACGCGCCGCCGCGCTAACCAACACTGAGCTCGGTGAGCTCGATGCGGGTCTTGCCGAGCTGATCGTCCAAGCGGCGCTCGAGGTCGAACGGGGCGATTTAGACGATCATTTTCCGCTTTCTGTCTGGCAAACGGGGAGCGGCACTCAGACCAACATGAACGCCAACGAGGTCATCTCCAATCGAGCGATCGAACTTGCGGGGGGAAAGCTAGGCAGTAAATTCCCGGTCCATCCGAACGACCATGTTAACCGCAGCCAATCGTCCAATGACGTCTTTCCTACCGTCATGCACATCGCGATCGTACGCGATGTAGTGGAGCTGCTCTTACCCGAGCTCGATGCCCTTCAAATAGCACTTTTCGACAAGAGCAAGGCGTTCCACGACATCATCAAAGTCGGACGCACTCATCTTCAGGATGCGACGCCGCTGCGCCTCGGCCAAGAAGTCGGGGCATGGGCGAACCAAGTCAAGCACGCTCGAGGTCGTATCGCCCGTTCGCTAGACGACGTCTTCGAACTCGCGCTGGGGGGTACGGCCGTCGGCACTGGCCTCAACTCCCCCCCAGGCTACGCGGCCCTCGCGTGCGCAAAGATCGCGGAATTTTCGAACCTCCCCTTTCGCCCCGCGGAGGACAAGTTCGAGGCGCTCGCGAGTCATGATTCGCTCGTCGCCTTGCATGGTGAGTTCAAGGCCTTGGCGGTCGCGCTGTTCAAGATCGCCAATGACGTTCGCCTGCTCGCGTCGGGACCACGTTCGGGGCTCGGCGAGCTAACTCTTCCCGAGAATGAGCCGGGCTCGTCGATTATGCCGGGCAAAGTCAATCCGACCCAATGCGAAGCGCTCACAATGGTCTGTGCGCAGGTTATAGGCAATGATGCGGCCATAACCTGGGGCGGCGCGGGCGGCTACTTTCAGCTCAACATGTACAAACCGCTCATAGTTCACAATCTCCTTTCGAGCGTCCAGATCCTTTCTGACAGCATCAGCACCTTTCGTCGCTACTGCGTTGAAGGTATCGAGCCGCGTCGCCAGCGCATCCAAGAGCTCATGAATCAGAGCTTGATGCTTGTTACCGCGCTCACGCCTCACATCGGGTACGACAAGGCGGCCAAGATCGCTAAAACCGCTTACGAAAGGAACGGAACCTTGAAGGAGGCCGCTCTGGAGCTCGGACTCGTGAGCGAACAAGACTTCGAACGCTGGGTGGATCCAGCCCAGATGCTCGGTTCTTCTTCGAACCATTAGGGTTTTCGTTAGAGCTTCAAAGAAATTCGGTTGCGGGGTATAATCAGAGGATGCTTAGGACTCGCCGCCAGGTTCTGTCGAGCTTAGCGCTAGGACTCTCGCCGCTCTCGTGTCTTGGAGGTGAAGGAACCCCCATGGGGCCGCCTGGCGGCAGCGGCGGAAGTGGAGCTGGCCCTGCCGGGGCCGGAGGTGCGGCCGGCGGAGCTGCCAGCGGAGGATTCAGCAGCGGGGGCCGCAGCGATGGCGGATCACCCGGCAGCGGCGGACTCATTCAGGGCCCGATGGGCAGAGCCGTCTCGGATCAAATCGAGCTCGGTGCGACTGGGATTAAGATTTCACGTATGGCGATGGGCAGTGGCACGCACGGCTCCGGCGGCACTTCGGATCAGACGAAGCTGGGTAACGCTTTCCCGGACATGTTGGTTCAGAGCTACGAGCGCGGCGTCACTTTTTGGGAGACGGCCGACCAATATGGCGCGCATCGCCAGGTCGGAGCGGCCCTCAGTCGCGTAGGCCGCAACAACGTCGTCGTGATGACCAAGAGCCAGGCCACTACGTGGGACGACATGGACGCCGACATGATGCGCTTCCTGGATGAGCTCGGCACCGACCACATCGACATTATGCTGCTTCACAACAAGCAGAGCGGGATGTGGACGGCCGAATGCGCGGGCGCCATGGAATACCTCGAAGACGCTAAGAAGCGCGGCGTGATCCGCGCGCACGGCGTCTCTTGCCACACTTTGGCAGCCCTCGAAACCGCAGCCAATTCAGATTGGGTTGAGGTCGACCTGGCACGCATCAATCCCTTTGGTTTGCACATGGATGCTGACCCAGAAACCGTGATTTCCGTTTTAACCCGGATGAAGCAGGCCAAGAAAGGCGTCATTGGCATGAAGATCCTGGGCCAAGGGGACGCGGTGAACCGCTTCGACCAAGCGATCGAACATGCAGTGCGCCTCAGCGCGATCGACGGTTTCACTATCGGCTTCACGAGCCCCGCGCAGATGGACGAAGTCGCGGCCAAGGTCGCGAGCTTCTGAGACTCCCCTCCCGTCGTGAGGGGTCCCTTGGTCCGAACTCGCACCGTGTGGCGCTACTTTGGAGCCCACGCCGGGCTACCCGGAAGGGCCCGTGAACTAGGCCAGAAAGGCTCGATACACGGGATTATTCGTCTCTTCGATGCACGAGTAGCTCAGGCTCGCAAGAAACGCGTCGAAGGCCGAACTATCGGCGCTCGGCACCTGGATGCCGACCAGCACTCGACCGAAGTCCGAACCTTGGTTGCGATAGTGGAACAGGCTGATGTTCCATTGGGGGGCCATCGCACTGAGAAAACGCAGCAGCGCCCCGGGCCGTTCCGGGAACAAAAATCGAAACAACCGCTCACTTTGTGCGAGCGGGGAGCGACCACCAACCATGTGTCGAACGTGCTCTTTGGCGAGTTCGTCTCCAGACAAATCAAAAGCCCTAAAGCCGTGCTCCGCGAAGGTCTCAGCAACAGTTCGCGCCTCATCGTGGGAAGAGATTGATAACCCCACGAACACGTGGGCTTGAGCGGCCTCCGAGATACGGTAGTTGAACTCCGTCACCGCGCGCCCGCCAAGGAGCTCACAAAGACGCCGAAAACTACCGCGTTCCTCGGGTATTGTGACCGCGAACAAGGCCTCCCGGGCCTCACCAAGCTCGGCCCTTTCTGCCACGAAGCGCAGACGACCGAAATTCATATTGGCGCCCGAGGTGATCGCAACCAAGTTGCACCCCACGAGTCCATGCCGATGGACGTACTGCTTGAGGCCCGCAACGCTGAGGGCGCCCGCGGGCTCTAAGATACTGCGTGTATCTTGGAATACGTCCTTGATCGCGGCGCAAACCGCGTCGGTGTCTACAAGAACGAAGTCGTCGACCAACGACTTCACGATGCGAAATGTTTCTTCTCCCACCTGTCGTACGGCCGTTCCATCTGAAAACAGTCCCACGTCCACGAGCGGCTCGCGAACGCCCGCACGCACTGCTCGCGCCATCGCGTCGGAATCCGTCGTTTGCACCCCGATGACCTTTACCTCGGGTCGAACGGCCTTGATGAAGGTCAGAACTCCCGCGAGCAGTCCTCCGCCGCCAACGGGTACGAAAACGGCGTCGAGCGAGTCCTGGTGTTGGCGCAGAATTTCCATCCCGACCGTTCCCTGCCCAGCAATGACATCTGGATCGTCGAAAGGGTGAACAAGAACAAAACCTCGCTCGCGCTGCAGTTCGAGCGCGTGTTCAAATGCATCCGAGTAACTATTTCCGACGAGTAACACTTCGGCCCCAAGCGCGCGCACAGCGATGCTCTTCACCTCGGGCGTAGTCACCGGCATGATGATCGTTGCCGCGCAACCTAAGCGACGGGCGGCGAGCGCTACTCCTTGCGCATGATTGCCCGCCGACGCGGCCAATACACCCCGGGCTCTCTCCTCGGGCGAGAGCTGCACCATCTTGTTGTACGCACCACGTAATTTGAAACTGAAGACAGACTGTTGGTCTTCCCGCTTCAAATGGACTCGATTCTGGAGTCGTTCAGAAAGGTTCCGAGCCAGCTCCAGGGGGCTCTCAGTCGCGACATCGTAGACTCGCGCTGCAAGAACTCGGCGCAAATATTCGGTCGTGATCGCCTCGCGTTCTCCGTCCAAGGTCGACATGTTTAGGCTTCCCCCTCGGGCATGCGGCTTCACCTAACTCGCGCCCCCGTGCTCCAACAAGATCTTGATCCCGAGTCCAATCATGAAAAGCCCCCCGAGCACATCAAGACGCTTGCCCAGGAGAGCTCCAAGACGTCGCCCCAATACTACTCCGAGTCCACTTAGAATCGCCGTGGTGACTCCAATGGTTCCGATTGTGAGGCCCAAAGGCGCGTCCAAGAAGGGTAAGGTAACGCCCACCGCAAAGGCGTCGAGGCTCGTGGCGATAGCCAAGACCAAGAGCACGTTTAGACCGAAAACCTCCTCGTCTTGCTTCGGCGACTCAAGCGCGCCCCTGGAGTCCGCCAGCATCTTCAGGCCCAGCACCATGAATACGGCAAAGGCAATCCAATGCCCCCAGGCTTCAAGGAGTGAGCCCAGTTGCCGCCCCAAAGCCCAACCCAAAAGCGGCATCAGCGCTTGAAAGCCACCAAATAGGACCGCGACCTTGAGCCAGTGCTTGAGCCGGACATGCGGCACCAAAAGGCCACGGGCCATAGCCGCAACCGTCGCGTCCATCGCTAGGCCCAAAGCGAGCAGTAAGATGCGCGTCAAGCTCACGAGCTTTAGCTAGCAGAGACGCGCCTAGGGTCCTACTCGTCCCGAGCAGCATCGCGGAAGTCTGCTGCTTGAAGGTCATGACGACGAAGCAGATCGTGAAAATCCGTACGATTGCGCCCGGCCAATTTGGCTGCGCTACTCACGTTGCCCCCGGTACGCCGCAAAACATCCTCGAGATAACGACGGTCGAAGGCTTCCCGCGCCTCCCTGAGCAGGGGAAAGGTGCCGTCCGGTCCGTCCACCACGAAGGGGAACGTAAACGCCTCGCGACTCGTCTCCGGCAACTCTCTTCCGGGTACACGTGCAATGACCGCTAGCAAATGTTCTGCCCGAAGACTTCCGTCGCTACTGAGCACGGCAGCACCCTCGACGACGTTGGCGAGTTCCCGCACGTTTCCAGGCCAGTCGTGCTCGAGGAGGATTCGGATGGCCTCGCGCGTGACGTGCGGTGTCCCAAGGCCATGTTGAGCCGCCGCTCGTGAAAGAAATACGTCTGCCAGAAGGGGTACGTCTTCTCGACAATCCCGAAGTGGAGGCATGCGAAGTGGAACGACATGCAAGCGATAGAACAGGTCTTCCCGAAAGCGACCACTCTCAATATCTGCCTTCAGATCGCGGTTGGTTGCGGCCAAAATACGCACGTCACTAACCACGGGCTCGGTGGAGCCGAGGGGCAGATAGACCCTTTCCTGAAGCACGCGTAGTAGCTTGACTTGCACGCTCAGGGGCGCGTCCCCCACTTCATCAAGAAATAGGGTGCCACCTTCCGCCGCGGCTAGCAGGCCCTCCTTGTTGCGCGCCGCGCCCGTAAAGGCGCCCTTGACGTAACCAAAAAGTTCGCTTTCTAAGAGGTCTGCCGGTAGCGCCCCACAATTAACGGCTACGAACGGCGCCGACGCCCGCTGAGAGAGCTCATGAATCGATCTCGCGGCCACCTCCTTGCCCGTTCCCGACTCGCCCAGAATCAGCACCGATGCGTCAGTTGGCGCCACCCGGGCGATGATGTCTCGAACGCGACCGATAGCAGAACTCCTCCCCAGAAGACGCGCTTTGGGCGCCGATACGCCCACGATTTGCCGCAAACCAGCCAGTTCGCGGCGTAGCGCGATGCGTTCAACGGCGTGATTGAGCTTCTGGAGCAGCTCATGATCATCAAAGGGCTTAGTGAGGAACCCATAAGCGCCTCGTCGCATGGCCTCGACGGCCGTCTCAATCGTTCCATGCGCGGTCAAGATGATGACTGGCAAGTCGCTTGAACGCTGCAAAACAGAGCTAAGAAGATCGAGGCCACTCTCTCCTTCAAGGCGCAGGTCGACGATCATTGCATCGACGACCTCCCGTTCAAAAATCTCCAGGCCGCCGCGCGCCGTGTGCTCGGCCGAAACCCGAAATCCGTGGTGTTCTAGACGGAGAGCTAAGAGCTCGCACAGATCTTCTTCGTCATCGACAACAACGACGTGAGGCCGAATGTTTTTGCTCTCGTTCACACAAACTCCTTGCGCTCGTTCTTAGGCACCCACTCCGTGTCCCCGGTCGATACAGAGACCCGCTCGTCAGTCGGTCGGTTCAAAGGCAACCACAGTTCAAAGGTAGCGCCGCTCTCCGTGTCTTCGAGCAAGAGGTCGCCGCCATGGGCGCAAACCACCTCGCGCGCGAGCGCGAGGCCCAACCCCACGCCCAGCGCCTTGGGCGATTTCGGCACCGCGCTAGTCACAAAAGCTTGAAAGACAGTCTCTCGAATCTCCAAGGGCACTCCTGGGCCTTGATCCACTACCCGCACTCGTGCGCCCAGGCCACCGCGCTTGGGGTCATCCACCACCCTTCGCTCTACCCGAACGCGCGCGCCGACGGGAGACACCGAGACGGCGTTTCTAACTAGGTTCGCAAACGCGCGTTCGAGCAAGACTGGGTCAAAGGCACCGACCGGCTGAGGAGGCTGTACATCCATTTCAATCGTGACCTTGCGAGCCTTGGCCTCATCCATCTCGTCTGCGACGGCGGACTCGATGACTGCGTCCAGGGAAATGCCCTCACGAATCAAAAGCGGACTGCCCGTGCGTAGTCGCGAAATGTCAAGCAGCGTGGTGACCATCCGAATTTCTCGCTCGCAAGCGACTCGCGCGATCTGCACCAATCGTAGCTGGCGAGCGTCGAGCTCTCCCACCACGCCATCTTTGAGCAATGCTAACGATTCACGAATCTTCGAAAGTGGCGTTCTGAGCTCATGGGAAACCGAGGCCAAGAACCCTTGTTTCAACGTGTCGAGTTCGGCGAGCTGACGTTGCATTCGCCCCAGTTCATCGGCCAACGAAACGATTTCGAGCGGCCCCCCTACGTCGAGGTCTGCGTCGAAACGGCCCCGGCCGACCCGCGCCGCCGCTTCACCTAGCCTCTTCAGCGGCATGTTGACTGAACGGGCCATACTTCGCGCCAAAATGAGCGCGAGAAAAAATGATCCAAGCGACAGCACCGAGCCCGCGACAACCGCCCGCTTGCCGATTCCTTGGGCGATTTCCTCCTTCTCCTCGAGGCCCGCGTGCAGTTCATTGAGCCGTGTGGCCCATAGGTCCGTCATCTGCTCATCGAGTTGCGCACGACCCGCTTGAAGTTCGGGCCGGTTCAAGCCTTCGCAAACACGTTCGGTGTCGATGACTCGGGCAGCGCTCAGCCAACCGCGGGCCAACCGCTGCATGGTTTGGCTAGCATTCGGCGTTCCCTCTAGCGCCGCGGCCAGGCGCGCTCTTTGGGCCGAGATCGCTCGACGTGCAGCCTGATCATCAACGTGAATGCGACAAGCTCTTTCGTGCCGACGCATTGTAACATCGAGAGACCAGCTCGCTCCGTGCAGTGCGCTCTCCTTATGCAAAGAAGACAACTCCATCTCGCTGATACCGCGCAGCACGGTCGTGATGCGCAGCAGCGAGCCGAGCGTCATCGCGAGCGCCAGCGTGACCACAAACACGGGCGTGAGGTGTCCCACCAAAAGGCGCGTCAGGAGAGATCTAGGCAGGGAAAATTGGGATAACAGGCGTTTCACGGCAGGCGATCCAGGCGACTCTTAGTGTCTATTCCAACTCTAGCTGCTCCTTCCCCCGCTGCACCAGTGTCGCTCGGCCCCGACAGTGGCGCCTCGTGGGGTCGGGCCAAACCGACAACCGATGGGGCTCTATGCAAGAAATTGCTCTCAATCACTCGAGCCAAGGCCTGGCACGAGTCTTGATAGGTGTTTGAACCATGTCACACCAGGGCTCAACCGAAGGTCTCCGCGGACTCGCCTATTGGCGCGCTGCGTCCGAGCTCACAATCCAATCTTGGACTGAGATGTTCAAGCGCGGCTCCATCGCGACCAATCTGGCAGCCGGACTAACGATTGCGCTCGTAGCCTTGCCGCTCAATCTCGCGCTCGCCATCGCGTGCGGCCTTCCCCCTGCCGCTGGTCTCATCACCGGAGCCATCGCTGGCGCCCTTGGAGCTCTTTTAGGTGGTTCGCGGCTCCAGGTGACCGGCCCTGAGGTCGCACTCGCCCCTATGATCTTGCTCATCGTGAACGAACACGGTGTTCCAGGCTTGCTTATTGCCACCTTCCTTTGTGGTCTTTTCCAGATCACTTTTGGCTTGCTGCGCCTCGGGCAGCTTGTTCGCTTAATCCCTTTGCCCGTTATCGGCGGTTTTCTGGCCGCCGTCGGACTTCTTGTTTTCGATAGTCAACTCCCCCGACTGTTGGGCTTGCCAAGCAGCATCGGTTCCGTCCACGAAATTCGAAATCTCGGGCAGCTAGCCGAGGTTCACCTGGAGGTGCTCGCTGTCGGCCTGGTTGCCGTCGCGGCTATCTTCTGGGGGCCCAAGCTGCTGCGCAAAGTGCCAGGGCCACTCCTTGGCTTGGCTGTCGCCACGCTGATCGCGTTCGCTCTGCCCAGCGTGCCAACGGTAGAGCCCTTCGGAAGGGGCTTTCCTCATCCAGCCTTGCCAGACTTCGGTGCGCTCAACTTTTGGCACCTGATCCCTGAAGCGTTAGCGCTTGCGCTCCTCGCCTCAATTGATTCGCTGTTGTGCGCCGCCAGCGTCGACGCGCGAATCGGCGGACCGAGCACGCGCAACGACCAAGAGCTCGTCGCACAGGGCATCGCCAACATCGCAAGCGCTTGCGTCGGAGGCATGCCTGTTGCCGCAGCAATTGTCCGCAGCATGGCCGCCATTGAAGCGCGCGCCTCGACACGCCTGGCCCCCCTAACTCAAGCGATATGCTTGGCGCTGGTGCTCATGTTGTTCGCGCCCTGGGTAACGCACGTGCCCTTAGTTGCCCTCGCCGCGATACTTCTAGTTGTTGGTTACAAGCTCGTCGACAGGCGACTACTCAGCCGATTATGGCTCTTCGATCGCTTCGACCTTTCTATCGTTGTCGTCACCGCCGCATGCATCCTGTTTACTGATTTTACGCGCGGCGTGGTGGCGGGCTCGGTATTGTCGGTGATTCGCTTTGCGTTTCTTGCCGGGGGCTCGCTTCAGATCCGCCCCACCATGGCCCGCGACGGCATGGTCCTAGCTCGCCTAGAAGGCCCTCTGTTTTTTGGTAGCCAAAGCCGACTCCAGCGCCTCTTCGAAGCGTTGCCTCTAGCCCCCCTTCTCATTTTGGATCTCAAAGGCGTCACCTTTGCTGACAGCTCCGGGGCAGGAACGCTGAAGCGCCTACTTGAGAGAGGAGGCGATCCTGACCGCTCCGTCTTGATCGTCAATATTCCTGAGCACCTTCTCTGGCTTCACGCCGAGTTTACCTTCGGGTCGTCTCCTCGCATCGAGGTCCGCAAGGACGTCCCTCGGAGGCCGCACAGCCTCGAGCGCACCTCGCCTTCAGCCCTTCAAACCGGCAAGGGGCATCCTTCAAAGAGTAACCCGTATCGAATCAACGAATCCCAGGCCCCTCTTTCCGCAACTGGAGGCGAATGATGTCCAGTCAGCTCAACCAACCGCAAGCCCATTCCAACCTGTCCGAGCGGACCTCGACCATCCCGGCCCCGCTATGGGAGGCGTCGATACCCTCATCCGAGAGGCGCCCAGGGCAGAACCGCTCTGCTCCAACCTACCCAAAGAATCATCAGATCGCGGCGAGCGGCCCTCACCTATTTCAGATCTCGGAACGCTTTGGTGCCGCGCTCATCCTAAGCTCTGTTCTGGTTTTTTGTGCCGCTCCGCTCATCGCGCACGGCTCAGCTATCCAAAGTCAGGTCGCAATCGTCTTCGGTGCGGCTCTCTTGGTGGTTGCTGGCGTTGTTCAATGGCGTGAACGAAAAGCAGCCCTTCAAGCCCTCATCGCCTATGGCCTTCTGCTCGGGCTCTCGGAACGCACGGCCCGCAGCGAAGCCCGCGCCATTCTGCGCAAGTGGCTTTCGTAGTGCTCTGATGCGGCACTAGGGCTGAAAATACGCGAGTGTGTATTCAGCCGTCGCGTGTATCGCGTCAAGACCCGTGCTGTCAGTTTCGTGGGGCAAGAGGACGGCGCCCAAGAGGATCAAAAAACCGAGGGGCGTGATCGCGAGCTTGGAAGCCACGCTCCTTTGAGGGGCTCGCTCTGCAAAGGCTAACAGAAGCCCAACCCGTAGTTTCAAGATAGCCGTCTCATCCGTGCTCAAAGAGACGACGCCAGCCGGAGACGGTCGAGCTGCGCGCACAATCGCTTCAGCGAGCGAAAGTGGCTCCGCCCCATGAAGCACGGCCTCCCGATCGCACTCTAGCTCTCGAGCCGTCTTGAAGCGTGCGACGTGACCGCCGATCAGTCTCATCCCGAGTGGGTTGACGGCCAGAGCTAAGTCCAGCAGGGCGTACCGAAGCGGATCGTACGACCGGATATGCTCCTGCTCATGCGCCAGCGCGCTCCGAAGCAGCGAAACCGCCAGACCTTCCGCGAAGCGGGCCCCCACGACGACTTGCGGGCGAAAGAACCCCTCGACGCACAACGTGAATAGGGGTCCGTCCGTAACAACGATGCGACCCTTGAGACGGCGTAGCTTTGCATCCTCTCCGAGCAACCGTTCAATTCGTTCTTTTTGGAGAAGCGCGAGCGGGCTCGCCGACTGGCGCGTCAAGGTTCGCCGCGTGCAAATGCGTAGCCAAAGCGCGAGCACGATGCAGCCAAGCAGCGCAGAGAACAGGAATGGCTCCAAACAGCGCTCGGCCCGCGAGTGCCCGAGCAAGCAGGCCAGCGCGCCGCGTCCACTCTCCGCCTGGTGGACTCCGGCAGAAAAAAACCACGCCAAGGGAACCGCGCTCGAGCTCACCACCAGAAAATACCTGAGCGGAAGCCAAGCAACCGCTCCGCGTCTGCCGCTTCGCTCCACCCCAAGCAGCGCGAGTTTGGCTACAAGTGCGCCGAGCGGGAGGATGATCGAGAGCACGAACGCGCTCCCCAGCACCGGAAAAGCTACTTCATCCACGTTTCAGCTCCGATCGCCTTTGACCGATGAGCTGCTCCAGCTGATCTAGCTCGTGCGTGGAGGCCTCAGATACCTTTTCGACCAGCATCGCCATGGCCCGCTGGCCATCGACTGCTCCCTCCAGCACTTCTCGAGCGGTAGCCTCTAGAAACTCTTCCCGGCTCAGCCGAGGGGAGTAAAGGTAGCGGCGTCCACTTTTCTCGCGGCGGAGTAGACCCTTGTCATAGAGGCGACCCACCGTCGTCATCACCGTGGTGTAGGCGATCTCGCGCTCCCGTTCGAGAACACCTAGCACATCGCTAACAGCGAAAGAGTCAAGACGGTGACTCCACACCACGTCCATGATAGCCGCCTCGAGCTCGTGGAGCCGCAATTCTAGGCCTTTCTTTCCAGAGCGAACGCGGAAGGTCATGGGGAATGTATCGGCAACTATTGGACAGATTTCTCTGCGTCGATGTCCGCCTGCTCGGGTTTAGGTTTTGGCGCTTGCGGCTGCCCGCTCTGCGGCGAAGTACCCGGAGCGCTCCCAAGAGAACCGGGCGCCTTCGCGTTTGGAACGCCGGCTCCGTCAGTCCGCTTTTGGCGAGACTCTCCTGATGCTGGCTCCTCGAGCTTGACCTCCAAGACAATGCCAGGTTCTTGGTGGCGCGCAGGGGATGGAATAGCCGGAGCGACTCCGCTCGTACCTACCCCCGGCGTGGACGGCAAAGGCACGAGGCCCGGCGCCTGGGCGCTATCCCGGGGGATGTTGGCCACCAGCCCACCGACGCCGGCAACCGTTAGCATCCCGAGGCCCAAGCCGAGCCCCCACAGAAGCCACCGGGGCTTCTCAATCGCTTCCGCGGAACGCACCGTGACTCTCGTGCTCGCGCTCGACTCAACCACGGGCGAGTGATCCGGGACGACGGGGAGAGCCTCCTCGCTCGTCGTCCTCGGGATCGTGCCCGACTGAGCTCCTTCATTCAGGCTCTTGAGGGCAGCACTGATGATCTGATGAATCTTGCCTCGTTCCTCGACGAACTCCATTCGCATCAAGCGCGCAATTTCGCTCATGTCGATTCGAGGCCCTAGCTTGGAGAGGTAACCGGAGAGCGCCAAACGAAACTCTTCAGCGCTCACAAAACGCTTTTTTGGGTCCCGCTCGAGTGCTCGGTCAGAGATCAGCGCAAGCTCACGGTCAACGTGGCTGAGCACGCTCGCGATCTTCGGCTCAGTCCCCGCGAGCCGTGCCTCGATCACAGCACGCTCCGATTTCAAAGTGGCTGTGTAACGGCGCAAAGCCAGAATCTCCCACAGCAGAATACCCGCTGAAAACACATCTGCTCGGCGATCGACGGGCTCGCTCGCGAGTTGCTCGGGAGCGGCGTACCGGACTTTACCCTGGAATCCGCGCCCTCGACCCAGGCTATCCGCGACGCGGGCCACGCCGAAGTCGACCAACTTAACCTGCCCCTCGTAGGTGATGAATACGTTCCCAAAGCTCACATCACAATGAACCACCGATAGCGGCGTTCCATCGTAGTCCTTCAGCTCATGGGCATAGTGTAGGCCAGCCAGCGCATCGCACAGGATTTGTAGTCGAAGCCGCAACGGCACCCTCGACTTCTCGCTAGCTTTCGCCAGCAGCTTGGTGAAGGGCTGCCCGTCCAAGAACTCCATCGCCATGAAATAGCGCTCGCCAATCTTTCCGGCTTCGATAGTTTGAACGATATTGCCGTGGTTCAAGCGGGCAGCCAGCTTGACCTCGCGCAGGAACATCGACACGAACTCCGAGCTCATAGCGAGTTCCGGCTTGAGTTCTTTGATGACAACGAGCTTCTCAAACTCGTTCAATTCGTCGTCTTCAAATGCGCCGGCGGCGACCGCCAGGTGAATCGCGCCCATTCCGCCCTGCCCCAATTGCGTTAAGAGTCGATAGCGCCCCAGCCTCTCCGACGGAGGCGGCTGAAGGAAGGGATCTAGAGCTTGGGCTGACATGAGCATGCCGAGGAGTCTCTTAGGTAAGACTCCTCAAAGCCTCATTCGACCGAAGCTGGTCAAAATTGGCAGAACAGGTTACCTCGCTTTCCGCCCGCCGCAAAGCAATGGCCAGAAATCATTGACGATTGCAGCCGCCTCTTAATGCGGCCGCAGCCGAAAGTACGGGTGACGACCTTCGCTTGACGACCCCACCGTTCACCGCTGCGATGCCCCCATGCTCGACGCAAGAGAGCTCCGTCCGGTCGAGCACTTAGCCGCAAGGATCGAAGGCCCCGACCTCAAGATAGGAGTCATCGGTCTCGGTTACGTCGGACTCCCACTCGTCCACGCCGCCCTCGACGCCGGGCTCGGCGCCGTAGGCTACGACGTCGATCCGAAGAAAATCGAGCTGCTCCTAGCAGGCCAGAGTTATCTCAAGCACGGCGCGGGAGATTGGATTCGGTCCGCCGTCGAGTGCGGAAGGTTTGTGCCTACCGCCGATCCGGCACGGCTCGCTGAAGTTGACGCGATTCTAATCTGTGTTCCCACTCCGCTCACGGAGGCTCGTGAGCCGGACCTTAGCTACATCATCAGCACTGCACGCCAAATAGCGCCTCATTTGCGTCAAGGTCAGCTCATTTGTCTCGAGAGCACAACTTACCCGACGACGACTAGAGACGTACTTCTACCCGAACTGAGGCGCTCAGGACTCGAGCCAGGTCGAGATTTCTTCGTCGCCTATAGTCCCGAGCGCGAAGACCCGGGAAACCATAGTTGGACCACGCGCGACATCCCCAAGCTCGTGAGTGGTCTCGATCCCGACGGCCATAGGCTCGCCGTCGCTCTCTATCAACGCATCGTGCGACACGTTGTGCCCGTCTCCACAACCGAGGTCGCCGAGGCCGCCAAGCTCCTCGAAAACACCTATCGAGCCGTCAACATCGCCCTCGTGAATGAAATGAAGCTGATCTGTGAGGCGATGGGGATCGACGTGTGGGAGGTCATCGATGCGGCGCGCACCAAACCGTTCGGTTTTCAAGCCTTCTATCCGGGCCCAGGACTTGGAGGGCATTGCATCCCCATCGACCCTTTTTATCTCAGCTCAATAGCTCGAAGGTTCGGGGTTACGAGCCGCTTTATCGAGCTTGCCGGTGAGGTGAACACGAGCATGCCTCACCACGTTGTGAGCCGCATCGGCGCAGCCCTGACCCAAGAGCACAAGGCTATCCAGGGCAGTCGCATTTTGATTCTCGGCTTGGCTTACAAGCCCGATGTCGACGATGCAAGGGAAAGCCCTTCGACTAAGATTATGGAGCTCTTGCTCGAACGCGGCGCTGAGATCAGCTATAACGATCCACACATTCCGGTTGTTCCTCGCTCTCGCAACCATAACCTCCCAGCGCTAGAAAGCCAAAGCTTGAGCGCAGAAGTCATTCGCTCCCAGGATTGCGTACTCATCGCCACCCGTCACAGCGAATACGACTTCAATTTCATCGCCGCACACGCGCGATTGATCGTGGACACTCGAAATGCGACGCGACACATTATAGAGAGCGGCGCTCGCATCGTTAAAGCCTAAGGCCGCATTGCCCGAGACGCGCGTCTGGCTACGGACTAACGTTTGCCGCCCCGCAGCGTTGTTAACCCATAACGCTCGTGCACCCGGGCGGCCAGAAGCGCGGTAGCTGCGCTGATCTCCCCGCGAAGGAGCTTCTGATAGGCCGCCAGAGTGCGGGCGACTTCTTCGCCACTTTCCCACACAAACTCCACTCGATAGCGCCGTACACCTAGCTCGAGCAACTTCGGCACAAGTGGCGCTGCACTCTGTGCTTGGGCGTTAAAGACAGTGTTTCGGCAACTTACATCGACAACCACCGGGTGCTGGTGACCCGCATAATCGGCAAGTGCGAGCCGATGCTCTTCACAAGGCCGACCGCAGCTCCGGTAGTCCGCGCCGTCACTCAAGAGATGCGCGTAGACACAATGGGAATTGTGAAAGGTTGAGATGTGATGGTGAAGCGTAACCGCGACGCGACCTCGCGGCACGCGCAGCAGCAAATCTAGAAGCTGCTCCCGGTTAAGATCGTGCGACGCGGTGACCGTTTCAAGACCAAACTTCAGAAGGTGCAAGGCCGTGATAGAATTAGTAACGTTGAGTGAGAAGTCCCCATGAAGCGCGAGCCGAGGCCCGCCCGGGCTTTCAGCCGAAGTAGCTCGCTGGGCTTGGGTCGTTCGGTTTGCTTCCTGCTCGTCGTCGCGCTGCTGGTCGTCGCCGCGTCTTGTGCCCTCTGAAAAGTGCATAACTGCCCCCCAATGGCGCGCCAACACCCCGTCCGGCTTCAGTCCCGCAATGCGCCGATCGTAAGCTTCTTCGCCCGGCTTTTGGACCCGAACCGTAGCTAGCGTGACCCGAAGGCCAGCGCCTTTGGCACGAGCCACAGCTCGAGTCAGACCCACCATCTCCATCCAATCCAGCTCGACCTCGCTACCCAACGGAAGTCCGGCGGCGATCACCGCTTCGAGTTGCTCCTCCGTTCGGCAGAGCGGCACGAGTGCGGGCACCCCTCCCCTCTCCGAGTTGGAGCGCGTGAGCTCGGCCCGCAGCTCTGCGACCGAGCCGCCCTCGTGCGAGAGCACTGGCGCTTCTTCGAGTTCACTTTCGAGCGCACTCACCAGCTCCCGGCGTAGCTGCTTGAGCTCAGAGACTGGAATGTGGAGTCCTGGGCCAACCTGCTCCGCGCTGAGATGCGCAAGGAAAAACGGTGTTCCGCCCAGAGCCCCTAGCTTGTCCTCGAGCAAGGGAGCACCCAGGCCGTCCCCCGTATCGCACAAGGCCAAAGCGGCCCTTGTTGCGACTCGCGCCCCCAGGCGGCGCACACCTTCGGCTTGGGCCTCAACCACAAGCCGCTGACCCGCTGAGCCCGAGACACGGAGCTCAAGAGGAATGCGCCCCAGGGGAGCCTTCAGAAGCCGCCGCTCCGTGTCGCGACCAATCTCTGGATCGCCAGTTAACCGCACCTCATCCAAGGAACGCACTCGTGAAAGGTCAGGACCCGGCCGACCAAAGGTCAACTCCAAAGCTTCACCGCCACCTCGTCCACCGTTGCCGTGGGGGCCTTCGATGAAGCGCACCCCAAAGATGGGCCCGCCCGGTGCATTCTCGGGCTCGCGCTCGGCGGCCCCACGCCCCACGAGCTCGAACTTCACGCCCGACCCCGGTCGTATCAACTTCCTCGTTGATGCGCTCAAGTTCGCATTCAGCGTCACTTCGACTCTTTGCCCTTGGACCCGCTTGACCGTACCGAGAGCTAGACCGCGATGTTTGGGCGAATCACCGACCACAAGCTCTTGGTGATTGTCCCCCTTCAAGAAGCCAATAGAGCCTCCGCGCGAAAAGGTAAGCTGCGTGCGAAGTACGTCCGCTTCGAGGCGCACTCGGTCCTGGTCGGTAACGCCTCGTAAAACCGCTTCGCGCCAATGACTCCAAGAGTCGACGGCGGTGGCGACGTAGGCTGGGCCCTTGTAGCGCCCTTCGATCTTCAGGCTAGCGATCCCGGCCTCTATCAATTGCGGCAATGCCTCATGGGCCGCCAAGTCTTGTGGACTGAGCAGATAGCGCACATCCCCCGTATCCAGCTTCTTGCCATCAACGATGGCGTCGTAAGGCATACGACAGGCCTGAGAGCACTGACCGCGGTTTGCAGAACGCTCCGAGAACGCCTCGCTCGTCAAACACTGCCCACTCCAAGCCATACAGAGAGCCCCGTGCACGAACACTTCGGCCTCGAGATCGCTATCTCGAGTGAAGAGCGCAATCTCGTGCGCCGAAAGTTCCCGAGGCAAAACCACCCTTTCGATGCCCAAGGTTGCGGCGAATTGCGCCCCTTCAGCGCTCGACACCGTCATCTGCGTACTAGCGTGAAGACGCACCTCATTCGACAAGCGACCCGCCAAGAGGGCCGTAGCAGGGTCCTGTATGATCAACGCATCGACGCCACTCCGAATCACACCTTCGAGTACACGTTCTAGAAGCTCGAGTTCGCTCTCGAAGATCAGTGTGTTCAATGTGAGATAGAGTTTGACCTTGGCGCGATGAGCGCGGTGCACAAGTGAGGGTAGGTCCTCCAGCCTGAAGGCGGTCGACCGCCCACGGGCGTTGAAGCCTTCGGCAAGGCCGAGATATACGGCGTCAGCCCCACTCGCGAGAGCTGCTGCAAAGGACTCATGGCTGCCCGCTGGCGCCAAGATTTCGGGGCGCCTGAGGCCACTCGGAGGGACGAACAGAGCCTCAGCGGTAGATGGCGGATGCATTGGGTCCGATTCGAGCCGGCTCTACCACGAGTTTCGGAGCCCGGTCGAAAGGTGCGACGTTTTTGGATGGGCCCCAACTTTGACCCGTGCTCAATTTTTACACCATGTTCATAACCGCGTTTTATCGACTTTTATTTACTATTGTTGCGCTCGCCTGGCTGAACTACGAAGTTGTAGAACTTTATTGCGGTCCTTTTCCCGCGAAACCGGCTCGCTCCCCAGCAGACCCATGCCCCATCAAAGCGCGCTCAAGCCCGAGACGTCCAGCAGCCTGCTCGTTGCAATCTCCATCACGGCCGTTGCCGTCTTCATCGCAGACACCTTGCTTCCTCTGGGTATAGCGATTTGGGTCCTCTATTTCGTACCCGTCGCGCTCAGCAAGTTCGGTTGGCGGCCCGGCCTTCCGCTACTCGCAGCGGTGTGTTGCTCGGTGTTCATCGTCGCGGGCTATTTTCTTTCCCCAGGACGTGACACGGCGGCTGCAACCTTTTCAATACTCAACCGCGCCTTCGGTTTTTTTACTTTTTGGGCTGCAGCAATTACGGGGCGACAGTTCATCTTGAGTCGGCTGGCGGTGCTCCGCGACGCCTGGCTCTCTTCCGCACAGGCCAGCCTAAGCACCTTACTTGAAGGCGAACTTAGCCACGATCAACTTGCGGAAAATGCCCTCGGCTTCCTGACAGAAAAACTCGGAGCCCAGGTGGGGGCGATGTACTTGGTCGAGGCTGACGTTTACCGCCGCTCAGGAGCCTACGCCCTAGATCCAAAAGCTGCTTCACCGGCGATAGTACGCGCCGGAGAGGGACTGGTCGGGCAAGTCGCTCGCGATAATCGCATTTCGGTGCTCCGCGATGTACCACAGGGCTACCTGGACATCAGTTCCAGCGTCGGACGACACCCACCTCGTCATCTCATCATCGCACCGGCTGCCGCAGATGGTCGCGTCTTCGCCGTGGTTGAAGTTGGCTTGCTTACAGCTCCCGATCCGACGGAGCTCGAGCTTTTTCCACGCATCTCGCAGTCTCTAGCCTCAGCGGTTCGCTCGGCGAACTATCGAACTCGCCAAAGGGAGCTCTTGGAGGAGACGCAAAGGCAGGCCGAAGAGCTTCAAGCGCAGCAAGAGGAGCTGCAGACTCAGCAAGAAGAACTCAAGGTACAAAACGAAGAACTTGAGCAGCAGAGCCAGGCGCTGCAGAAGTCTCAGACTCTACTAGAAAACCAACAAGCCGAGCTCGAACAGATCAATTCGCATCTCGAAGAACAAACCCAATCGCTCGAGACCCAGAAAGACAACCTTCTTCGCGCCCAGAGCGAACTTCAGCGCGCCAACGAATACAAGTCTGAGTTCTTGGCCAACATGTCGCACGAGCTGCGCACCCCGCTCAATAGCTCATTGATCTTAGCCAAGCTGCTCTCCGATAACCGCGAAGGCAATCTGTCGGCCGAACAAATTAAATTCGCCCAAACCATCTATTCGGCGGGCAACGATCTGTTGACCCTCATCAACGATATCCTCGACCTATCCAAGATCGAGGCCGGTAAGCTCGACATGCGACCCGAGGTCGTTCCCTTGCCTAGGGTTTTCGAAGAGCTCATGGCGACATTCTCTCCCGTCGCCAAAGACCGCCACCTCGAGCTCACGGCCACGGTCGACGCGGCCCTACCCGCGACCCTCTACACCGATCCGAGTCGCCTCGCTCAAATTCTAAAAAATCTGCTCTCGAACGCGCTCAAGTTCACGGAGCAAGGCACCGTCTCGTTGAACGCTTTCCGTAGTTCGGATGGGCGTCTCGGTTTCGCTGTCAAGGACTCCGGTATTGGTATCCCGCTCGAACAACAGAGTGTTATCTTCGAAGCTTTCCGTCAGGCAGACGGCACCACAAACCGCAAATACGGAGGCACGGGGCTTGGCTTATCTATCTCGAGAGACCTGGCGCGACTTCTGGGCGGAACACTAACCGTCCAGAGCTCTGCGGGCGCTGGTAGTACCTTCACCTTGTTCCTTCCGGAACGTTACATTGCGTTAGAAAACGCGTCGAATCACGCCGCACCTCTGCTTCCGCCGCGCGCCCCAGCCGCTCCCCCGGCCCGCATGGTCGACCCCAGTCATCGGCCTCCTCAAAGTGCGAACCTCCCAGCGCCCATCTTCGATGACGACCGTTCCGGTCTGACGGGAGGCGACCGCACCATCCTAATCATCGAAGACGACCTTGCCTTCGCTCGAGTCCTGCAAGACCTCGCGCATGAACTCGACTTCCGTGTCTTGCAGGCGCAAACGGCCTCCACGGGACTCGCCTTGGCCGAACGCTATCGGCCCAGCGCTATCGTCCTCGACGTTGGCCTCCCTGACAGGTCAGGTTTGTCGGTGCTCGATTCGCTGAAGCACAACGCTGCGACTCGTCACATCCCTGTTCACGTCGCATCGGCGTCGGACTATTCGCAAATCGCTCTGGAGATGGGCGCGACCGGCTACGCTATAAAGCCAGTCCAGCGCGAGGAGTTGGTCCAAGCATTTCGTCGCCTGGAGCAGAAGTTCACCCAAAAACTGCGGCGCGTATTGGTCGTTGAGGACGACCCGCTGCATCGCGAGAGCACCTGCCTCCTCATTTCGGGCGACGACGTCGAATGCGTTGCCGTCGGTACAGCCGAGGCCGCGCTCAGGGAGCTCAGCACATCGACCTTCGATTGCATGATTTTAGACCTATCGCTTCCCGATCGAACTGGTTTTGAGCTCCTCGAGGACATGGCTCAGAAGGAACAGTATGCGTTCCCTCCCGTAATTGTTTACACCGGTCGTTCCCTGTCTCGCGAGGAAGAGCAACAGCTTTGGCGCTTCTCTAGCTCAATCATTATCAAAGGGGCGCGCTCACCCGAGCGATTGATCGACGAGGTGACGCTCTTCTTGCACCAGGTCGAGTCTGAGCTCCCTCCCGAACGGCAGCGTATGCTGCGCGCAGCGCGTCATCGCGAGACTATTTTCGAAGGCCGCAGGGTGCTAATCGTCGAAGACGATATCCGTAACATTTTTGCTCTAACAAGCGTGCTCGAGCCAACCGGAGCCAAAATTGAAATTGCCCGCAATGGCCGCGAAGCCCTGGCTCATCTCAGCGACAAGCCAGGCGTAGATCTGGTGCTGATGGATATCATGATGCCCGAAATGGACGGGCTTGAGTGCATGCGTCAGATTCGAAAGCAGCGCGAGCTTGCGAAACTCCCCATTATCGCACTGACAGCAAAAGCCATGGCAGACGATCGCGACAGTTGCCTCGCGGCGGGGGCCAATGACTACATCGCCAAACCTCTCGACATCGACAAGCTCTTGTCCTTGGCTCGAGTCTGGATGCCCAAATGAAACAGCCGAGCAGCTCTGACCTTGAGCTCAAGCTGCTGCTTGATGCCATATTTCAAAAGTATCATTACGACTTTCGCAGCTATTCAGAAGCGTCGCTCAAGCGGCGGCTGATGGCGGCGCTGACGCACTTCGGGTGCGAAACGCTCTCGCGACTTCAAGAGCGAGTCTTGCACGAGCCGACCATCTTCTCTGAGCTTCTGCGCTTTCTCACGGTGCAAGTCAGCGATCTGTTTCGAGATCCAACATACTTTCGCTCACTGCGTGAGCACGTCGTCCCTTATCTCAGGACGTACTCCTCGCTGAAAATATGGGTCGCTGGCTGCGCCACAGGAGAAGAGGCCTATTCGCTGGCGATTCTCTTAGCTGAAGAAGGGCTGCTTGACCGGACACTCATCTACGCAACCGACATTCACGGCGAGAGCCTGCGCGTGGCTGAGGAAGGCGTCTACGATCTCGATCGCTTTGCGCGCTTTAGCTCCAACTACTTGCTCGCGGGCGGGAGCACATCGCTCTCAGATTACTATACCGCTCGCTACTCCTCGGCCGTGTTTGACCGGCGACTCAAGAAGGCCATTCTGTTCTCTGATCACAGCCTGGCCACCGACAGTGCGTTTGCCGGAGTCGAGTTAGCCTCTTGCCGAAACGTGCTCATCTACTTCGACCGGGCCCTGCAGGATCGAGCCATTGGCGTGCTTCGAGACTCGCTTTGTCGCAAGGGCTTCTTGGGCCTGGGCCTGAAAGAATCGCTGCGCTTCTCAGCGCACGCAGACGCGTTCATCGAGTTCGCCGCCGAGGAGCGGATTTATCAGCGAATATGAGCTACGTGGCCAGAAGTTCCAAGATTGAGGCCGTCGTCGTCGGGGGTTCGGCTGGGGCGGTGGACGGACTCATCGCCATTCTGTCCGCCTTGCCCACGCATTTTTCTATCCCCGTGGTCGCAGTGCTTCATCTCTTACCCACCAAACCTAGCTATCTCGTGCCGATATTTTCTCCTCAGTGTGGGATGCTGGTGAAGGAAGCGGAAGACAAAGAGCCCCTCGCACAGAAGACCCTCTACCTCGCGCCGCCTGACTACCACCTCTTGCTCGAGAAACCGGGCGCGATATCGCTTTCGGTCGACGCCCCGGAACATTTCTCCAGGCCTTCTATCGACGTCCTATTTGAATCGGCGGCCGATGTTTTCGGCACCCGGCTGCTTGGAATCCTCCTCAGCGGCGCCAATGCCGACGGCGCCAAGGGTCTCGCCTCTATTCAACGACACGGCGGTCTCACGCTCGTCCAGACCCCCGAAACGGCTACCGCTGCCGCCATGCCACAAGCGGCCCTTCGTCTATTACAGCCGGATCACGTGCTGGGGGTGCATGATATAGGCTCCTTTTTGGCCAGCCTAGACGACCCTTCCAGCGGAACGGAGAAGTAGCGGATGAGCAGCGAGCCTATCAAGTTCCTCTTGGTTGACGACACACCAGAGAATCTCATTGCTCTTGAAGCTCTGCTTCGCCGCGACGGCCTAGAAATCCTGAAGGCACGTTCGGGCTTTGAGGCCCTCGAGCTCTTGCTCGTTCACGAAATTGCGCTGGCTTTTCTCGACGTGCAAATGCCAGAGATGAACGGCTTCGAGCTCGCCGAGTTGATGCGCGGAGCCGAGCGCACCAAACATGTGCCGATCATCTTTGTTACCGCGGGCACGAGAGACCCTCAACGCGTCTTCAAAGGCTATGAGACTGGCGCCGTCGATTTTCTGTTCAAACCGATCGATCCCCACATCTTGAGGAGCAAATCCGAGGTGTTTTTTGAGCTCTATCGGCAACGGCGCGAACTAGCCGACGCGCTAAGATTGAACGAGATGTTCGTAGGGATACTGGGTCACGACCTTCGCAACCCGCTGGGGGCCATCCTGACTGGCGCGCAGATTCTGGGGACCGACCTAAAGGACGAACGGCACCTTCGCACTCTGCGACGAATGACCTCCGCCGGGCAGCGCATGATGGATATGATAGGGCAATTGCTCGACTTGACTCGCGTGCGACTGGCGGGAGGCCTCGGCTTCGTTCGCGCGCGCAAGCGTCTCGATATCGGACAGCTAGTGCGCCGCGTGGTCGAGGAAGAACAAATCGCCCACCCGAAGCGCGAAATTGTCGTCGAGACTAGCGGCGATCTAATCACATTTGGGGACTCGGATCGTTTGCTGCAGCTCTTTTCAAACCTAGTCTCGAACGCTCTGCATCACGGTAGCCTTGGTTCGCGGGTCGTGGTGCGCGCCGAAGGAGATGATGTGGAAGTGACCATTGTCGTTTCGAACGACGGAGTCATTCCCGACGAGATTCAACCGACTCTTTTTGATCCCTTCCGTGTGCGAAAGGCAACTTCGTCTCGCTCGAGCGGCCTAGGACTTGGTCTCTTCATTTCGCAACAGATCTCGCTCTCCCACGGCGGAAATATCAGCGTCCAATCGAGCCAAGAAGGCTCAACGCACTTTACTGTCCGCATACCGCGCCGAGCCCTCGATCGACTGCCTTCACCCTTGGGGAGACAGCGCAGGGTCCTAATCGTCGAGGACGACGAAAATATCCGTGACTCGCTACGCGAAGCTTTTGAAGAAGAAGGGTACGCGACAGCTACGGCGTGCAATGGCCATGAAGCGCTTGTCATCCTCAACGATGCGGAGCAACCCGACGTCGTCATCTTGGACTTGGTTCTCCCCGTTCTAGACGGAACCAGGCTCTATCAAATCATGCAGAATACTCCTGCGTTAGCCAAGATACCGGTCGTCGTTTCCACCTCGAATCCGAGCCGCGCGCCCGCCGGCGCACTGGTCGTACCGAAACCGCTCAAGCTTGAGCGATTGCTCGATACCGTTGCTGACCTTTGGCGAGAGCCCAAGCTCAGCTAGCGTTAGCCATTCGACCCATGACGCTTAGAGACGTGACGCTCGTTATCGCGACGACCAATCCGCATAAGCTTGGCGAATTCTCTGCGATCTTGAGTCCCCACGGCATCCAGATCGTGGGACTCGACTCGGTCAACCAGGGCGACCTAGCCGAGCCCGATGAGAACGGCTTGAGCTTCGAGGCCAATGCTCGAATCAAGGCGACCAGCTACGCCCGTGCGCTCTCTGTGGTGTGCTTGGCCGACGACTCGGGCCTCGAGGTCGACGCTTTGGATGGTGCCCCGGGCGTTCTCTCGGCCCGCTACGCAGGTTCTGAAGGACCACGCGCCGAACGCGATCAGAACAATCGCCAGAAACTCTTGAACGAGATAGCCCGCCTGGCCCCAACCGACCGCACGGCACGGCTTGTATGTGCGCTTTGTGTGGCAGACCCAGAAGGCCGCATCTTGTTCGAGGCCCGCGGAACGTGGGAGGGCCAAATACTCGACGAGCCGCGCGGAAGCGGCGGATTTGGCTATGACACCCTGCTCTCAATCGACGGTGGAATAACCGCCGCAGAATTCGAACCCGAGCAGCGCGATGTTCGTTCGCACCGCGCCGCAGCCACCCAGAAGCTGTTGGCTTGGCTAAAGCCGGGCTAACTGCTTCGCGGACGAAATGCACGCACTCCGGGCTACGAACCGGTGGATATGCAGGTGCCAGGCTCGACGTTCGATAACACGGGTATCCGACACCCCAAACTGACCCACACCCGGTCCGTCCTTGGGGTTTCCTAAACTTTGGATTGGTCCAAAAATCCTAGGCACCTCACTCCGCCTGACGGAGCGAGCCTTCATGGCGATTCAGATAGGCGTACAGCGACGGAAGCACAAACAGGGTCAAGAAGGTGGCCGTGACGAGTCCTCCGATTACCACCGTCGCGAGGGGCCGCTGCACCTCCGCCCCTGCGCTCGATGAGAGAGCCATGGGCAAGAAGCCGAGCGCAGCCACGATTCCAGTCATGACCACCGCACGCAGACGCGATTCAGCGCCCTCCCGTGCCGCTTCGAGAGGCGTTTTGCCCTGAGCACGTAGCGCCTGGATGGTGGTGAGGAGCACCACACCGTTCAGTACGGCGATGCCAAAGAGAGCAATAAATCCGATGCCTGCGCTAATCGAAAAGGGCATACCTCGAATCGCCAAGAGCAATACCCCGCCCGCCGAAGCAAAAGGCACGTTGAGGTAAATGAGCAACGCCGGCTTGAGTTCTCCAAACGCCAGGTAGAGCAAAATGAAGATCAAAATTAGCGCAACAGGAACCGCCAACGCGAGTCGCACAGAAGCTTCGCGAAGATTCTGAAATTCCCCACCCCATTGCACAATGTAACCAGGTGGCAGCTCTATCTCGGTTCGAACACGACTTTCGGCCTCTCGAACGAACGAAGCGAGATCGCGGTCTCTAACGTTGACCTCAACGTTCGTGCGACGCCTCACCGCGTCCCGGCTGACGCTCGCGGGCGAATCAACGATCTGAATATTCGCGATTTGCCCGAGAGGCACCAGTGGACCCGCCTGGCCGCTAACGGGCACATTTCGCACCTGGTCGATGTCGTCGCGCAGATCGCGCGGGAGCCGTACCTGAAGGACGAAACGCCGTTCAGCTTCATAAACATCTCCAACTTTTTTGCCCCCCAGAGCCTCGATTGCATCAAGCGCATCCCGTACCGAAACGCCGTAACGGGATGCTACTGCGCGATCGACGGTCACCTCGAGCATGGGCAATCCAACAAGCTGTTCGCCGCGCACATCGGAAGCTCCATCGATAGCGCGCAGCACACCTTGAACTTCTTGGCTCAAGCGACCCAGCTCCCCCAGGTCGTCGCCATAGATGATGGCCGCTACATCAGAGCGTATCCCGCCGTTGATTTCCGACATACGCATTTCGACGGGCTGACTGAATCCAAAAGAACAATCGGGGAAGGCATCCGCCAATTGAGTCGACAAGTGGTCGAGCAGCCTGCTCCGCGCCTCGGGCGTCAAATCGGGTTTCAACCGTACAAAGACGTCCAACTGGTTGATACCCATAGGATCGGTAGCAATTTCGGGCCGACCGGCCTTGCTCACTGCCGAAGTTACCTCAGGGTGCTCCAAGAGCGCGTGTTCTACCGCGCGTGCCCTCAACATACTTTGCTCAAGCGAGGCGCTCGGCAGCAGACGCATCTCGATGACTAACGCGCCCTCCTCGAGACGGGGCACGAACTCTGCACCCAAGCGGGACCCCACGAGCACGCTCAAACCGGCTAATAACAGCACGAGGCCGGCCAGCAACTTAGGCATTTTCATCCAACGAGCGAGGAGCGGCCGATAGACTCGATGAAGAAAGCGAACGACCTTCGGTTCTTTGTGTTCAGTTTGCGTTCTCAGGAAGGAAGCAATCAGCACGGGCACGAACGTCAAGGAGGCCACGAATGCACCGAACAGCGCAAAAAGGACGGTGATCGCCATGGGGCGAAACATCTTGCCCTCGATTCCGGCCAGAGCCAGGATCGGAACATAGACGATGACGATGATGGCCTCGCCGAAGAGTGCGGCTTTTCGTATGTCGAGCGTAGACCTCAACACAACCTCGGCCGCCTCCGAGTAGCTCAATACACGTTTTCGAGCGCTGGTCGCCACAGCCAGATGCACGACGGCGCTCTCGGTCACGATGATCGCTCCATCTACCACGATCCCAAAATCGATCGCGCCCAGGCTCATCAAGTTGCCCGACACGCCTAGAGCTTTCATCGCTATGAACGCCACCAACATTGAAAACGGGATGGCTGCGGCCACGATGAGCCCACCTCGGATGCTGCCCAGCAAGAGGAACAGGATGCCGACAACAAGCAGAGCTCCTTCGGCAAGGTTCGTCGCGACGGTGCGGATGGTCCGGTTGACGAGCTCAGCACGGTCGTAAAAGGGCTCAATGTGCACGCCTTCGGGTAACGAAGGAACAATCAGCTCAAGTTTTGCCTTTACGTCGTCTACTACCTGACGCCCGTTAGCGCCGACCAACATCATAACGATGCCGGTCACGACTTCGCCCCTCGCATCACGCGAGACGGCGCCTTGACGCAGCAGCGGAGCCAACTGCACCCGGGCCACGTCTTGGACTCGCACGGGCACGCCCCCCTCCCGCGTCTCGATCAACACTTCGCTGATTTCCTGGAGACTCTGGATACGCCCCTCGCCTCGCACCAGCATTTGCTCACCAGCGCGAACCAGGTAACCCCCGCCTGCCGTGGCATTGTTCTGCTCGATCGCCTGAAAGAGCTGATTGAGCGATATGTTCAGAGCCCGCAGTCGGTCAGGTAAGACCTCAACTTCATAGGTCTTGAGTTCACCTCCGAAGGCGTTGACCTCGACCACCCCAGGCACACTGCGCAGTTCGTAGCCAATGAACCAATCCAGGATCGAGCGCAGATCCATCAGCGAATAGCAACCTGGCGAACTCAGCGAAACCTGGTCTTTGCACAGGTTGTCTGCGCGGACCTCAAACTGAAAGACCTCTCCTAGGCCGCTGCTCATGGGGCCGAGTTCAGGCGAAGTGCCCTGCGGCAAACGCTCGCGAGCCTGATTCAGTCGCTCAGAAACGAGCTGGCGCGCGCGCAAGAGGTCTGTTCCGTCTTCGAACACTATTGTCACGGCCGACATCCCGAAGCGGGATACGCTGCGGATTTGCTTGACCCCCGGCAGGCCACTCATCGCGGACTCCACAGGGAAAGTAACGCTTCGCTCTACATCGACCGGGCCCAAGGCTGGTACGTTCGTGAGCACCTGGACCTGCGTGTTCGTAATATCTGGCACGGCGTCGATGGGCAGCTCGCGAGCGCTCTGGATCCCAAAGGCGACAACAAGCCCCACCATCGCGAAGACCACGATCCGAAAGCGCAAGCAGAACTCGAGCAGCGTCTTCATGCGGACTCGTTAGTGGCCGTGCTCATCGGCAAATCGCTCGCTTTCTAAGGCACTTTTTAGGATGAACGCCCCGCTTTTGGCCACACGACTCCCTTCAGCGAGCCCCGACCGAACTTCGAAGAAGGCGCCCGCTCTGCGCCCAAGCTCCACCGCTACCGGTTGAAAGCTCCCCGCGCGGGCGAGAGAAACAAACACCTTTGTTTGCCCGTCTAGCGTCGCCACAGCCTCCACAGGCACTACCAAAACTCGCGCATCCACCTTGCCACCTACCAATTCGATACTACCGAAGAGGCCACTGCGCAGGCGCACATCGGGTGCTTCAAGCACGACCCGTATCGGCAACGAACGAGTATGCTCGTCCACCGCGGGCGCTGCGTAGGTGATCGAGCCCCGCATGGCGACCTCCGGGAAGGCGTGAAGGCGCACTACAACGGCGGCACCCACTTCAACTCGGGCCAGCTCAAGTTCAGGAACATTTCCGCGCACCCAAACCTTGGTCGGATCTGTCACAATAAAAGCAGCCTGATCGGGGGTCACCGTCTCCCCGAGAGTCGCGTGTATCGCGGCCACGACTCCGTCGATCGGAGCGCTGAGCACGAGCTCCCCTGCACTGCCAGAGCCGAATACGGCAAGTTGCCTCCGCAACCCCTCGACCTCGGCCCGCAATTCCCCAACCTGCGCCTCGGCGTCGATCAGCGAGCGTTGCGCAGCAATACCCTCCGAAGATAGCTGCTCTTGGCGTCGTAACGTTGCTTCGGCAGCCAGCAAGCGCGCGCGAGCTTGGTCTAGCCGTGCCCGAGCACTTGATACGTCGCTTGAAGCTACTCGGCCAAGCACCTGCCCTCGCCGAACTCGATCCCCGAGGGCCACCGCGACCTGAGTGATTCGCCCAGAAACCAAGGGCCCCACGTGAGCCGTACTGCTCGGTTCGAACTGTACCTCGGCCGGTATCGCAACGCCCCCTGAGAGCGCGCGCCGCTCAACGACCCCAACTTGGATCCCTGAGCGTTCGAGAGCCTCACTGGAGAGCTGGACTTCGTTCGAACGACTCTGTCCGTGATGCGCACCCGCATGTTCCGATTCGGAGTGCTCCCTTGGCTCATTCGGTGACGTCCGATTCTCACCAACATTGCACCCGAGGCTAACGCAAACAGTGAGCGCCCCAGAGAAAAGCGCCCTTCTCATCGGCTGCCTTCATGGTGGTCATCATGCCACAGGTCTACGCCCACCACCCTTTCGAGTGCAGCGAGCGCAACGAAGTAGTCTTGATGAGCAAATAGTGCGTCGCTTTGGATGCGCAAAAATCGTTCACGCCCTGTAGAAAGAGATAATATATCAATCTCACCTAGCTCGAACGAGCGCCGTAGCAACGTTAGGTTCTCCTCGAATCGGGGTAAGATTTCAGCGCCATAGGCGCGAGTACGCAGCGCAGCCGCGACCACTTCACTCCGGGCCTCCGCAATTTGCCCCTCGAGCAGTGCATTCATAGCCCCCAGTTCTGCCTCGGCCACGGTTACGTCAGCCCTCGCGCGCGAGCGTTCCCCTTGGTTGCGCTGGAAGGCGGGTATGGGCAGCGAAATTGCACCCATAACGATATCATAAGGTCCTTCTGCAGTTGGGTTCCCTTCGTGCCGATATTGGGCCCCCACAGAGGGGCGTAGCCATGCCCCCCTATCGGCCGCCTGCACACGAGCTTCCGCCTCCCGAATTCTCGCAGTTTGGCTGCGGAGGCCAGGCAAATGGCTCTTCGCTATCGCTCCGAGCTCAGCCGCGGGTGGAGGCTCACGGGGCGAGTCGACGTCGCCCGAGGGCATGGGTGGCAATGCAGGAGGCCAACCGGAGAGTTGCGCCAACCGGATGCGTGACACCAAGAAGCCTTGGTTGGCCAGAACCAACACCTGCTCCGCTTGTGCGACTTCGGCCTGGGCTAGTCGAAGGGAGAGGGGGGCAGCCTCGCCAGCAGCAATTTGCCTTTCCACCACCCGCAGCACTTCCTTCTGAAAAGCTACGACGCGCTCAGCGAGCCGGGCCCGCTCTTGCTCGACGAGCGCTCGATGAAACGCCGCATGTACATCGCAATGTACACTCCAGCCGATTTGGTCGATTTCCGCTTCGGTGAGCTCCCGAAGGCGCTCCGCTGCGCGCACTCGGGCGCCCCGCTCGCCCGCAATCTGGATTTGCTGCATGAGAGAAACCTCGACGTCCACGCCAGTCCCAGAGATCCCAAAGCGTGGACCTACAGCGACTCCAAGCTGTGGATTCGCAGAAAGGATCAGCGAGGCGGCGACTCGTGCTGCTTCCGCGCGCGAGCGTGTGCTGCGCGCCACCTTGAGCACGGGAGAATGTTCCCCCGCAAACGCGAGCATCGCCTCTAAAGAAACGACCCCTTCAGCGGCGGACGCCGCACCTGGCTCCGCTGCAGTGCCACGAGGCGAGATCGGATCGTCCGGAGCCGCCTGGACCGGTTCGCACAGCCCGAGGGAGGCGACTCCGAGTAGCGCGACTCCGAGCAGCGGCTCCCAGGAGAGCCGCCGAAGCCCGACCGGTCCGGGACGATATCCGCGCCTCGGCCGCCCCAATGGGTGCTTCATACTTCGGTCTCCCTGATTCGATGCCGACGAAATCTCAGTATCTGGCTCGCCATGATATACCTACTATGGATAGTAGTAGTTCAGCCCAAGATCGTCCACGAAGTTTCGGCGCGATTCCGCCGAGAAAAAGCTCCCGAGCAGTCTCGGGTGCCGACCGAAGTGCCCTGCCGGAGGTGCCTCGGGGCCCGAAGTGGACCTCAGACAGCTTAAAGCTCGCTCCGGCTGGGCGACGCAGCTACGGAAGCTCGTCGCATGACGAGCCGCGCACGGATAATGGGTCTCGGACAATGGCTCCTTTTAGGTTCCCTGGTGGGCGGGCTCGCAGGCGGAGCCTCGGCGTTTTTTCTTTGGTCGCTCGAGGGCGTCACCCGTTGGCGCGCCATCCATGAGCCAATTGTATGGGCCCTGCCCATCGCTGGTCTCGTCGTAGGCTGGATCTATGAAAAGTTCGGCGAGTCGATCCGGGGCGGCAATAACCTAGTCATCGATACCATCCACGACGACGGGCCTAAGCTCCCTCTACGCATGGTGCCCATGGTGCTCGGGGGTACCGTCATCACCCATCTCTTTGGTGGCAGTGCTGGGCGCGAAGGAACGGCGGTGCAGATGGGAGCCAGCTTGGCTGACTTTGCGTCACATGCGTTCCGGCTGAACACGAACCTGCGAAGGCAGCTTTTGGCCGCGGGCGCGGCGGCTGGATTTGGCTCGGTTTTTGGAACACCCGTGGCAGGGGCGATATTCGGGCTCGAGTTCGTGCGCCTTCGTCGTGTCGAATACGGCGCCATCGTTCCCGCGCTCGTCGCTTCCGTTGTGGGGGATATGACAACCCGGGCGCTAGGGGTCGGACACACCAGCTACCCCACACCCGAAAGCCTCGCACTCACACCGCTCTTAATCGGCAAATGGATCGTCTTCGCCGCCGCTATCGCCCTGGTTGCGCTGGCGTTCATTGAACTCACCCACTTTCTCAAACGCCAAAGCGAAAAGCACATTCCTCGCTTGCCGATGCGTCTGTGCGTAGGTGGAATCTTGGTGGTTGTGCTGTGGAGGCTCGTGGGCACGAGCGACTACCTCGGACTCGGTGTGCCCGGGATTATCCGCTCGTTCGAAGACGCGGCGCTGCCCCAAAGCACCTTTGCGCTCAAGTTGCTCTTCACGGCCATCACGCTCGGCGCAGGTTTTTTGGGTGGCGAGGTGACGCCACTGTTCTTCATCGGTGCTGCGCTCGGGAACGTACTCGCGCACGCCTTAGGCCTACCGCTCGAACTTGCCGCCGGCGTGGGCTTGGCGGCGCTCTTCGCTACCGCGTCCAAGACCCCGTTAGCCCTTTCCGTCATGGCCATGGAGCTGCTCGGCGCCTCGATGTTCCCTCACGTCGTAATTGTCTGTCTCGTCGCGCAACTGTTCTCGGGAAACAGAAGCATCTATCCGGCCCAGCTTTTGCCGCGGGCCGCTCGAGAACCCGGTCGATAAGCGTGGCCCTCTCTTGCCCCAACTGGGCGCCCTATCAGCGCCCTGGCGAGTAGAGTCAGCATTTTAAATACTTAGTGCGATCGGCCGCGCCGTGTCCTCGGACCTGCCCTGGCTGGTATCTGCTCGCTATGAAATTCGCCCCTCAGCGGTTTCAGCGTATATGCGACTTTCTTTTACTATTGTGAGGTTCAACCGGTCGTCCTACTTAAAAGGGCACCCCAATGTCGATCACGCTCACCGTAGCTCCGCGGCCCACCGCGCTCGGTCGGTTGCGCCCAGCACCCGCCTCCGAGGCGGAAGACACTTCGCAAGCCTGCATGAATGATGTCTGCATTTCGGGAGCAACCCCATGAGCGCCGAGGCCCCCTCAGGACCTTCGGAGGATCCGCGGCGACTGCACGTCGAAGGGCCCGCGCGAATCAAGCTGCCTCATCAGCCGCTAGAGAGGGAAGAGCCGTCCCTCCGCACGACCGATGCAAGCTTGGCGCTTCGCCTCATTCGCGAGATGGATCGCATCGCGGCCATCGAGGAAGGCAGCCAAGGCTTTGACGAATTTCTGCTTCAGCTCGTGCAAGGTTGGGGCGAGCTCGCTGAATGTGACTTTGCCTTGTTGCGACTCCAAGTCGGAGAAAAGCTTGAGTCGCGAGCGGCGTGGGGCCTCACGGACGACGAGATAGCTAGGTTCTCCGTCCCGGCCGAAGAAAGCATCGCCCTCGCTGGACTAATGGCCCATGACGATGCGCGTCTCGTCAAACCTGACGAACTCGGAAGTGTCGCTCCGCTTGAAACGCGACAACAGTTGGCGCTCTACTGCCTTCCGTTATCAAACTCCGAGCGCTTCCTCGGCCTGGTCTACTTGGGGTTTAGCTCAGCTACGCGTTTCCCCGAAGGTTTCGAGCAGCTCGCGATAAGTCTCGCCCCAAGAGTGGCGGCGTCGATCGTTCGTCAGCAAGGCGTCGATATACTACGGCAAGCCATCGCCTCTCGTGATGATGTTCTCAGTGTCGTTGCGCACGACCTAAGGAACCCGATCAGCGTCATTTCGCTCGCCGCCAATAGCCTCCATCAAAGGGTCAATGATCCTTCAGTCCGTAGGACTGTGGAACGCATCATCCGCGCCGCACAGCGCGGGGACCACCTAATCCGCGACCTCTTAGACGCTAGCGCCATCGAAGATGGTCGTTTTGTTATCGAAAAGCGTCCTCTCGAAACGGCTAACGCCATCTTGGCCGCAATCGAGTCTCAGCAGAGCCTCGCTGCAACCGCCTCGATGATACTAGCCACCGACCTCTCGCCTGAATTGCCTTCCATCGAGGGCGACGAAGAGCGGCTACTCGAGGTCCTCGAGAATCTGATTGGGAACGCGGTGAAATTCACCGGCGCCGGGGGTACGGTGCTGGTCGGGGCCTCCTACCGCGAGAACGAAGTCTTGGTCTGGGTGAAGGACACGGGCCAAGGGATCCCTATCGAACACCTGCCCTTCCTCTTCGATCGCTTTTGGCAGGCGAGAAAGAGAGATCGACGCGGAACCGGCTTGGGACTCACGATCTGCAAAGGGATCGTCGAGGCCCATGGCGGTAGGATCTGGGCCGACAGCGCCCCAGGCGAGGGCACGACCGTCTTCTTTACGCTTCCCTCTCGGGGCGATGGGGTGGGTAAGGTTACGCCTGCTCTAGCCAATATTCTGCTGGTCGATGATCGCCCGGAAAATTTGCTTTCGCTCAAGGCCATCCTCGAACGCCCCGACTATCGCCTCGTCACCGCGTCATCGGGCGCAGATGCCCTGAGGCTGGCACTTCGCGAACAATTCTCGGTCGCGCTCATCGACATCGCTATGCCCGGCATGGACGGCCTCGAAGTTGCCGTGCACATGAAGGAGCTTGAGCGCAGCCGCGACATTCCTATCATTTTCATCACGGCCTTTGGGGACGACCCTGAGGAGGTGCACCGCGCCTACGCCGCTGGCGGCGCGGACTATCTAGTTAAGCCCCTTGATGCGGAGATAGTCCGCAAGAAGGTGGCAGTTTTTGTGGATTTGAATCGTCGTCGAATTCAAAACGGCAGGACGACTGCGGCAGTCGAATAAAGTTGGAGAAACGAAGATGGGGACACCCTTGATTTCGGAAAACGGCAGCGTCGACGCCCTGCCCTCGCCCGCCTCGCTCGGGGAGAGCTCGGAACGCGATTTGCGGGAACTCTTGCGAGTGATTCTGGCGGTCCGCGACGGTGATTTTTCGGTGCGGGTCCCCGGGCATTGGAGCGGCATCGAGGGGAAAATCGCCGACGCCGTCAATGAGGTTGTCAGCGCCAACCAAAGGATGGCGGAGCAGCTCGAGCGAGTGGGTCACGTGGTCGGCAAGGAAGGAAAAACTCGCCAACGCGTTCGCTTCAGTCGCCAACTTGGGGCCTGGGCCGACATGGAAGCGTCGCTGAATACGCTGATAGACGACCTTCTATGGCCCACAACTGAGGTCACACGCGCGCTGGCCGCGGTTGCTCAGGGTGATCTAACGCAGGCTATGCGGCTCGACGTCGAGGGGCGCCCGCTCCAAGGGGAGTTCTTGCGCTCAGCCACCATCGTAAACTCGATGATCAAGCAGCTCGGCGTCTTCACCTCCGAAGTGACGCGAGTCGCTCGCGAGGTGGGAACAGATGGCAAGCTCGGCGCCCAAGCCGAGGTGCCCGAGGTGAGTGGCGTATGGAAGGATCTAACAGACAGCGTCAACTCCATGGCAAGCAACCTGACGGCCCAGGTGCGCAACATCTCGGAGGTGACCATCGCTGTCGCCAGTGGCGATCTGTCTAAGAAAATCACCGTCGACGTTCGCGGCGAGATTCTTCAGCTGAAAGAGGCCATCAACACCATGGTCGACCAGCTTCGTTCCTTCGCATCGGAAGTGACGCGCGTGGCGCGCGAAGTCGGTACGGACGGCAAGCTCGGAGGACAGGCTATTGTACCGGGCGTCGCCGGCACTTGGAAAGACCTCACGGATTCCGTGAACGCCATGTGCGGCAACCTCACCGATCAGGTGCGCAACATCGCCCAAGTGACGACGGCCGTCGCGCGTGGCGACCTCTCGCGCAAGATTACGGTCGACGTGCGTGGCGAGATCTTAGAACTGAAAGAGACCATCAACACCATGGTCGACCAGCTCAATGCCTTCGCCGGCGAAGTCACGCGCGTGGCTGGCGAAGTCGGCACGGATGGCAAGCTCGGTGGCCAAGCTCAAGTTCCAGGGGTCGCCGGCACATGGAAAGATCTCACGGACAACGTGAACTTCATGGCCTCCAACCTAACCGCGCAGGTCCGAAATATCGCGGAAGTAGCCACCGCCATCGCTAGTGGCGATTTGTCGCGCAAGATCACGGTCAATGTGAGCGGCGAGATTCTTCAGCTCAAAGAGACCATCAATACCATGGTCGACCAGCTCAATGCCTTCGCCGGCGAAGTCACGCGCGTCGCCCGTGAAGTGGGGACGGAGGGTAAGTTAGGTGGCCAGGCTCAAGTTCCAGGGGTTGCCGGCACTTGGAAAGACCTCACCGACAGCGTGAATTCGATGGCCAACAACCTGACCACTCAGGTGCGCAATATCGCTGAAGTGGCAACATCGATCGCGAGCGGCGATCTGTCGAAGAAAATTACCGTCGATGTCAGCGGCGAAATTCTGCAACTGAAAGAGACCATCAACACCATGGTTGACCAGCTCAATGCTTTCGCCGGCGAGGTAACCCGCGTCGGGCGAGAGGTGGGCACCGAGGGCAAGCTCGGCGGACAAGCCGTGGTGCGCGGGGTCGCAGGCACCTGGAAAGACCTCACCGACAGCGTAAACTCGATGGCCAGCAACCTCACCGGCCAGGTGCGCAACATCGCGGACGTGGCTACAGCCGTGGCCCGCGGCGACTTGTCGCGCAAGGTGACGGTGGACGTTCGGGGCGAGATCCTAGAGCTCAAAGAAACCATCAATACCATGGTGGATCAGCTCAACGCATTTGCGGCTGAAGTGACGCGCGTCGCACGCGAAGTGGGAACGGAAGGCAAGCTAGGCGGGCAAGCCAAAGTTCGCGGCGTGGCTGGCACCTGGAAAGACCTCACCGATAGCGTGAACTCCATGGCCGGCAACCTGACGGGCCAGGTGCGCAACATCGCCGAGGTGGCCACCGCCATCGCCGGGGGCGATCTTTCACGAAAGATCACCGTCGACGTTCAGGGCGAGATCCTTCAGCTCAAAGAGACCATCAACACCATGGTGGACCAGCTCAACGCCTTCGCCGGTGAAGTGACGCGCGTCGCACGCGAAGTCGGCACAGAAGGGCGACTCGGGGGCCAAGCCCAAGTGCCCGGCGTCGCCGGAACATGGAAATCGCTAACGGATAGCGTGAACTTCATGGCGGGCAATCTCACCGCCCAGGTGCGAAATATCGCCGAAGTGACCACGGCTGTCGCACGGGGCGATCTGTCTCGAAAGATCACCGTCGACGTAAAAGGCGAAATTCTCGAACTGAAGAACACCATCAATACCATGGTGGATCAGCTCAACGCCTTCGCCTCTGAAGTAACGCGCGTGGCGCGCGAGGTGGGTACGGAAGGCAAATTGGGCGGACAAGCCGAAGTGCCCGACGTGGCCGGAACGTGGAAAGACCTCACCGACAACGTGAACTCCATGGCCAAGAACCTGACCAACCAGGTGCGAAACATCGCTGAAGTGGCCACGTCAATCGCTAGTGGTGACCTCTCAAAGAAAATCACGGTTGATGTTCGTGGTGAGCTACTTGGCCTCAAAGAGACCCTCAACACCATGGTGGAGCAGCTCCGCTCTTTCGCGGGTGAAGTGACGCGTGTGGCGCGTGAAGTGGGCACAGAAGGGCGACTCGGTGGCCAAGCCAACGTGCCGGGCGCGGCCGGTACCTGGAAGGACCTCACGGACAACGTGAATCTCCTGGCCGGAAACCTCACGACTCAGGTGCGTAACATCGCTGAGGTCACGACGGCGGTTGCTCGGGGTGACCTTTCTCGAAAGATCAGCGTGGATGCACGTGGCGAGATCCTAGAGCTGAAAAGCACCGTGAATACCATGGTGGATCAGCTCAATGCCTTTGCCTCCGAGGTGACGCGTGTAGCACGCGAAGTGGGTACGGACGGAAAGCTCGGAGGCCAGGCCCAGGTGCCCGGCGTCGGCGGCACCTGGAAAGACCTCACGGACACGGTCAACGTCATGGCAGCAAACCTCACCGAGCAGGTGCGCGGCATCGCCAAGGTCGTCACCGCTGTCGCGAATGGCGACCTGAAACAGAACTTCATGATTCAATCGAAGGGCGAGGTGGCTGCCCTTGCCGATACCATCAACAACATGACGAGCACGCTCGCCACTTTCGCCGAACAGGTCACTACTGTCGCGCGCGAAGTGGGCGTCGAAGGGCGCCTCGGCGGACAAGCCCACGTGCCGGGGACTGCTGGCACGTGGAAAGATTTGACGGGCAATGTGAACATGTTGGCCGCCAACTTAACGGGGCAAGTGCGCGCCATCGCGACGGTTGCAACAGCCGTAACCAAAGGCGACTTGACGCGCTCCATTCAGGTCGAAGCGCGCGGAGAGGTGGCGGAGCTCAAGGACAACATCAACACGATGATCGGCAACCTCCGGCTCACCACGGAACACAACACAGAACAGGACTGGCTTAAGACCAACCTCGCCAAGTTCACGAGCATGCTTCAAGGCCAGCGCGACTTGGTGCGCGTGGGCCAAATGATTCTTTCAGAGTTGGCCCCGCTTGTGTCAGCCCACCAAGGGGTCATTTATCAGCGCTCAGGAGGAGGAGGCTCGGCGGGGCTCAAGCTCCTCGCTTCCTATGCAGACGACAGCGCCGAGGGCCACCCAGATGAGCTCCAGCTAGGCCAGGGTTTAGTGGGCCAATGCGCGGTCGAAAGAAAGCGCATTTTTATTACCAATCTTCCCGCGCAGGCCATCCGCGTGCGCTCTGGACTATTCAGCGCTGCGCCGCATAACGTCGTCGTTCTGCCGGTCTTGTTCGAAGGCCAAGTAAAAGCCGTCATCGAGCTGGCTACATTGAGCCACTTCACGCCGTCCCACCTCGCCTTCCTCGACCAGCTAACGACCAGCATCGGCATCGTGGTCAACAGTATCGAGGCCACCATGCAGACCGAATCCCTGCTCGAACAGTCGCAGAAGCTGGCCACTGTACTGCAAACGCAACAGAAAGAGCTCCAACAAACCAATGAGCAGTTGGGCCAAAAGGCGCAGCAACTCGCTGAGCAAAACGCAGAAGTTGAGCGAAAGAATGAGCAAATTGAGCACGCGCGTCGCGCCCTTGAGGACAAGGCTGCCGAACTCGCGCTGACATCGAAGTACAAATCGGAGTTCCTCGCGAACATGTCGCATGAACTCAGAACGCCGCTCAACAGCATCCTTATTTTGGGTCAGCAGCTCACCGAAAACCCCGATGGCAATCTAAGCCTCAAGCAAGTGGAGTTCGCCCGCACCATTCACAGCGCGGGCACCGATCTCCTCAACTTGATTAGCGACATTTTAGATCTATCCAAAATCGAATCCGGTACGGTCACCGTCGAACCAGCCGAACTCGCTTTCAACATGCTGGTAGAGACCGTCGTGCGGCCCTTCCGGCACGACGCCGAGACGCGAAATCTGCTGTTCGATGTGCACATCGAGAGCAAGCTCGGACGCACTATCACCACCGATCAGAAGCGCTTACAGCAAGTCTTAAAGAACTTGCTCTCGAATGCCTTCAAATTCACCGAACACGGTGGGGTTCGCTTGACCGTCTCCGCGGTAGCTTCAGGCTGGACCCAAGCCCACCCCATTTTGTCTCGAGCAGGCACCGTAGTGGCGTTCGAGGTGACTGACACGGGCATCGGTATCGCTCCCGAGAAGCAGAAAATCGTGTTCGAAGCGTTCCAGCAGGCTGACGCAGGCACCAGCCGCAAGTACGGAGGCACGGGGTTAGGGCTCGCCATTAGCCGTGAACTCACGAATCTCCTCGGAGGCGAGCTTCAGCTTCGTAGTCAGCCGGGGACTGGCAGTACTTTCACGCTCTATCTACCCCTACACTACGTGGGGCCCTCGGCTGCGGTGCGCGGCGGTCGTTCCTTGGTTGTAGAGCCAACCGTTGGCCCATCGATTCAAGTGGCCGATGCCACTCCCGAACGAATCGCGGACGATCGAGCCACACTACAAGCTGGAGAATCGACCCTCCTCATCGTCGAGGACGACCCTCACTACGTCCGAGTTCTAGCAGACCTCGCCCGCGACAAAGGCTTCAAAGTGTTAGTCGCGGGGCGCGGCATCGAGGCGCTGGAGCTGGCACGCCAGTTTCAGCCGACCGCCATTTCGCTCGATGTCTTCCTGCCCGACATGCTCGGTTGGACGGTACTTAGTGATCTCAAGCAGGATCCGACTCTACGGCACATTCCGGTGCAAATCGTGACCCTCGACGAAAATCGCCGTCACGGACTCGCGCGGGGTGCTTTCTCTTTCCTCACGAAGCCGGCCACGACCGAAGGCCTGGAAGCCGCGTTCGAGCGCATCAAGCAATATACGACCCCGCGTCGCAAGCGGCTCCTCATCGTCGAGGACAACGAGGCTGAGCTGCTTGGAGTAACTGAGCTCCTTGACCACGACGATATTGATATCTCAACGGCTCGTACCGGCAAGGAAGCACTCGCTGTCTTGCGCGACAACCCCGTCGATTGCATGGTGCTAGACCTACGCTTGCCCGACATGACGGGCCAAGAGGTTCTGAGCCGCATGCGTGACGAACTCCGCCTGCCAGACCTACCCGTCGTTGTCTTCACTGGGAAAGACCTATCCTTGGACAATGACAGCCAGCTTCAAGAGCTCGCTAGAAAAGTAGTGATCAAAGGCGTTGAATCGCCCGAACGTTTACTCGATGAGACCTCGCTTTTCTTGCACCGGGTCGTCTCAGAACTGCCGCCGCATAAGCAACGCATGCTCGATCGTCTTCATCGCTCGGACGAGGACCTCCAAGGCAGGAAGGTCTTGGTCGTGGACGACGATGTGCGCAACATCTTTGCCCTCGGCAGCGTTCTAGAGAGGCACGGGATGAAGATCCTTACCGCCCAAACCGGTCACGAGGCGCTCGACTGGCTCGAGAAGGCTCCGGATATCGCCATCGTACTGATGGACATCATGATGCCTGAAATGGATGGCTACCAAACGATCGATCTAATCCGGAAGAACTCGTCTTGGGGCAGGCTTCCTATTATTGCGCTAACCGCCAAAGCCATGAAAGGCGATCGGGAAAAGTGCCTCGATGCAGGCGCTTCCGACTACCTGGCCAAGCCGGTGAACACAGATCAACTCTTGGCCACACTCCGTATGTGGCTCCACCGCTAGAATGAGAACAGCGCCGTGAACGAAGGAAATAAATCTGAACCCTGGGTCTCCATTGAAGACGTCGCTGCCCATTTAGGCGTGCGTAGAGACTCGATCTATCGCTGGATCGAGCACCGAGGTCTGCCCGCGACCAAGATCGGCAAGTTGTGGAAAATGAAACTCTCGGAGGTCGACCTGTGGATGCGACAACGGGCAGAGGGCAAGGGCGTGGCTCAGAGCCCGGCTGAAGTGGCGATCGCGTTGACGGACCCTAGCGCGACTAGCACCCGACCAAGCACGGCTGCTACGGACGCATCGAGCACGAAGCCGATGGCTTCGGCTTCCCCGCTTGTGCTCGTGCTCGATGACGATCCCATGGTTCGCGACACGCTTGAGGACTTCTTCACCGACGAAGGCTATCGCGTCCTTCTGGCCGGAGATGGTGAAGATGCCTTAACACTACTGTCGCACGCACACGAAAAGCCGGCCCTCATCGTGTTGGACCTCAAGATGCCAAGGCTAGACGGCTGGCGGTTCCGCGAGCGACAGTGTGGCGATCCCACGCTCGCCGCCATCCCCGTCATCGCCATCACGGCCGTTCAAGATCCCAAGCTCGAGGGCGTAATGCTCCTCCGTAAGCCGCTTCATCTCGATCAGCTGGCCCAGGCAGTTCGTCAAATTTTGGCCGATAAGGAGCACAAAACACGCACCTTCGCGACCGCTAACAATGTTCTACCCTCCGCCGGAGGGAGACACGTATGAATGCGCCATCCCCCTGCGACCGTTCCAAGATGGGTCCACCCCTTGTTCAGCGGGTCCTCGTCGTGGAAGACAATGACGATAGCGCAGCACTGCTCGTTGAGCTCTTGGAAAGGCGCGGCATAGAAGTTCGCGCAGCGACGAGCGCAGCCGACGCCATGGACGCGCTCCAGCAGAGCCTACCCGATGTCGTGGTGCTGGACATCGGCCTCCCGGATGCCGACGGCTATGCCGTGGCTCGAGCCATCCGAAAGCTCTTCGGCTCGGCGATTCGCCTTATCGCCCTCACAGGCTTTAGCAGTACGGCCGAGCTCGAGGACGCCATGGCCGCAGGCTTTAACTCGTTTTTGACCAAACCGTACTTGTTCGAAGAGTTGGAAGTTCTCCTCACGCGCGACTCAGGGACAATCCGGTTGCCATGAATACCCAGCATCCAAACCCCGCTAGAGACCCACTCGGGCGACGCTCTGGCGATCCCACGGAGGTTAGTCGGGCCGGAGGCGGCGCCATGGGGACGTTGATTCGCTCCAAGGACTGGGCCGAAACCGCGCTGGGCGCCGTAGAGACCTGGTCTCCAGCGCTCCGCACCATGGTCGGCCTCCTCTTGCACAACGAGTTTCCGTCGCTGCTCTTGTGGGGCCCTGAGTTTATTCAACTCTACAACGACGCCTACCGTCCCGTGACCGGTGACAAGCACCCGCAGTCACTCGGACAACCCGCTCGAGAGTGCTGGCCCGAGATCTGGGACGTGATTGGTCCCATGCTCAAAAAACCCTTTCGAGGTGAAGGCGCCACTACCAGTGACGATTTGTTTCTCTTACTGAACCGCAACGGGTTCCTCGAAGAAACACATTTCAAGGTCGCCTACAGTCCCGTCCCCGATGAAATCGTCGAGCCTACCGGCATTGGAGGGGTCCTCGCGACGGTGGCCGAAACAACTGAACAAGTCTACGGCGAACGTCAGCTTCGGACCCTCGGCGCCCTAAGTCGCGCGGCCGACGCGAAGACCGCGCTCGATGCGTGCAAGAGCGCCAGCGAAACATTTAGGAACAATGGTTGGGACATTCCCTTTGCTCTTTTTTACCTACTTGAACCAGGTGGCGCCAAAGCCTCACTCGCAGCGTCTGTCGGGTTCTCTGAGGACGCGCTAGAGGCCCCACTCGAACTTGCGCTAGGATTCGAAGATAGATCGTGGCCCCTGGGGCGCGTCCTTTCAGGCGGTCGCGCGCACTTGCTCGATCAACTCAGCGAACGCTTTAGTGGTTTACCTCGCGGGCCCTGGGCTCAATCGCCAGAACAGGCCATTTTGCTCCCGCTGGCTTCGCCCGAGCAAGCGGACGCCTACGGAGTTCTCGTTTGCGGCCTGAGTCCTCATCGCGCACCCGATGATGGCTACCGCACCTTCTTCGAATTGGCCGCCGCCCAGTTGGTCACGGCCATTCGCAACGCCCATGCGCATGAGGCGGAGCGACAGCGCGTCGAGGCCCTAACGGCCATTGATCGAGCCAAGACAGCGTTCTTTTCCAACATTAGCCACGAATTTCGCACTCCGCTCACTTTGATGCTTGGCCCCACGGACGAGCTTTTGAGCGGAACTCACGGAGAGCTAGCACACGCACAAAGGGTGCAACTCGAGGTTATCCGTCGTAACGAGCTGCGATTGCAAAGGCTCGTCAATGCGTTGCTCGACTTCTCTCGTATCGAGGCAGGGCGCGCACAGGCATTCTACGAACCCACCGATCTTGCGACGCTGACTCGCGATATCGCGAGCTCGTTTCGTTCGTTGATCGAGCGAACTGGTCTCGAGTTTTCGGTGAGTTGCAGTGCAATCGAGCACCCAACCTACGTCGACCGAGCGATGTGGGAGCAAATTGTCGCTAACTTGCTGTCCAATGCGTTCAAATTCACCTTCGAAGGTGGCATCGGACTCCATCAACAAGAGGTTGAAGGTGGCATCCAGCTGGTAGTGCGGGATACGGGCGTCGGCATTCGTAACGAAGACATGCCTCGACTTTTTGAGCGCTTCCACCGCATCGAAGGCACCCGAGCCCGAACCCACGAGGGTTCGGGAATTGGCCTCGCCCTCGTTCATGAGCTGGTTGAGATGCACGGTGGAACGCTCGAGGCCAAAAGCGACTACGGTTCCGGCACCACTTTCACGGTGTTCATTCCCCATGGCTCCGAGCATTTGCCGACTGAGAGGCTGCGGACGAGCCGTATCACGCCCACCACTTTCGAGAGCAGTCCCTTCGTCGCCGAAGCCTTGCGTTGGTTCCCCGATCCATCTTCCGACACCTGGAGCGAACCACCCGAACTCGGTGAGGGACAGGCGGACACCACGCCGCTCGGTCACATTCTGATTGCAGACGACAACGCCGACATGCGCGACTACTTGTGCCGGATTCTGGGTCGGCACTGGCGGGTCAAGGTCGTGAAAAACGGTACAGATGCGCTGGAGAGTATTCGCGCTGAAAAACCAGCCGTAATCCTCTCGGATATCATGATGCCTGATATGGACGGCTTCCGTTTTCTACGCGAGATCCGGACCGATCCGCTCACTAAGGCGATCCCGTTCATCATGTTATCCGCTCGAGCCGGCGAGGAGGCCCGCATCGAGGGTCTTGAAGCCGGTGTCGACGACTATCTCGTTAAGCCCTTCTCCGCTCGTGAATTGGTCGCCCGTGTTCGCAGCCAGCTTGAGAACACCAAGTTGCGACTCGACGTCGTTCGCCAACGAGAACAACTTGCCGAGACGTTTGCGCAAGCCCCTGTTGCGTTCGCCGTCTTGCAGGGAATTGAGCTCGTTTTCGAACTCGCAAACCCAGCCTGCCAAGCCCTCCTCCATCGAGACGACCTGCTCGGAAAGCCCGCGTTGGACGTCCTGCCCGGCGCGCGCAGCCTTCGCCCGCTTCTGCTCCAAGTCTTGGACACCGGGCAGCCCTGGGTGGGAACAGACGTTCACATTCCCCTAGATCGAAAACGTGACGGGTCGTCCGAGGATGGCTATTTCAGCTTCGTCGTTTCGCCAGTTCGCGACAAGAATGGACATATAGATCGGCTCATGATCGTCGCCAGCGACGTGACGGATGTGGTCTTGAGCCGGCGGCGAAGCGAAGCGGCCGAGGAAGAGAACCGTCGCAGCTCGGCCGAACTTCAGCGTGCGCTGAAGGTGCGGGACGAGTTCTTGGCTATTGCCTCGCACGAGTTGCGAACCCCTTTGACGACGCTCGGTCTGCAGATCGATGGCATGGTCAGCTCAGTCCACAAGCTCGGTCCCGAAGCCCCTCCGCGCCTCCTCCACAAGGCTGAAAAGCTCCGTACCGAAGCCGACCGCCTCGAGCAGCTGATCGAGGGCATGTTTGAGGTATTTGAGCTAAGTCAAAATCCTCCCGCGCTGACGTTGGAGGAGACCGATCTGGCTCACGTGGGCAACGAGGTCGTTGAGCGACTCGCGCCTCAGGCTCAGCGGGCCCGAAGCACAATCGAGGTCTATGCCGAACCAACAATTGGCCGCTGGGACCGCCGTCGCCTCGATCAGGTTTTGACCCAGCTACTCCTGAACGCTCTTAAGTTTGGCGGAGGCAAGGTGGTCCGGCTCGCCGTGCAAGCTCACGAACATCACGTTCGGCTAACAGTAACGGACGGCGGCGTAGGCATCGCTCCCGAGCACCATCTACAAATTTTTGACCGCTTCGGTCGCGCCACTTCGTCTATGGATCACGGCGGATTCGGCGTAGGACTCTGGGTCGTGCGGACTCTGGTCAGCGCTATGAAGGGCACCGTTCAGGTCGAGAGCGACATCGGCCTGGGCGCAACATTTGTCGTCGAGTTGCCGAGGACGTTATGAACCGACCGGCCCACATTCTGGTCGTAGATGACGATGACTCGTTGCGCGAGAGCGTCTGCGAACTGCTCGAAGAAGAGGGCTTCACGACGTCCAACGCGGACAGCGGCGAGTCTGCTCTCCAACGTTTGCGTAGTGGGTTAGAACTGCCCGATCTAGTCATTCTCGACCTAATGATGCCGCTCATGAATGGCTGGCAGTTTCGGGACGAACAAGTTCGGGATCCATTGCTGGCGTCCATCCCAGTCATCGCCATGACTGCCAGTCGCGATTTGCGCGGCATCGAAGTGGACGCTGTCGTGTATAAGCCTATCAAGCTCGCTATTTTGCTGGACGTTATTCGGCAAAATAGCGCCCCCAGCACTAGCATTTCGCCGAGTGTCGCCGAGGGTCCTCAGCTTCGCGTCGATGGCACAAGACCCAAGCAAAATGGACTGGCGGCACCACCGACCAAAAGCCAGCCTCCCGACCTTGCTCTGCTGAAAGCCGCGCAGAGTGAACGAGAGGCGCATCTCAAGCCTGAAGGTAAGAGCGGCCCGCATCTCGCCGAGAGCGTTGTCGCCGCAACTACGCTCGGACAGGCTGGAACACCTGCCGAGGTTCCGCCGCCAAGCGGGGCCCCGACACGAGCTCCGAAAGCCCTCGTTGACGCCCAAACCGACCAACAGGCCTATGCGCTCTTCATGCAAGCACCGGTACCGATCTGCGTGCTTCGGGGCCGTGACCTCGTCGTCGACATGGCCAACGAGCTCTATTGCCAGGTGACCGGACGAGCCGCCTTAGTGGGCAGGCCTCTGCTCGAGGCAGTTCCCGAGTTCAAAGGCCAGGGTCTCGACGATGTCCTGCGAAAGGTGATGGATACCGGCACCGCAGTCATCGGTAAGGAGATGTTGCTCCGTCTGGATCGCGACGGCGACGGCAAGCTCGAGGACATCTATTTTGCCTTCACTTATGCGCCGCTAAGAAATACAGAAGGCGTGATCGATCGTGTCATGGCCCTATGCAATGAGGCCACAGATCAGGCCGTTTCGCGTAGACGCGTCGAACAAAGCGAAGAAAAGTTTCGCTGGCTCATTACCCAGCAGGTCATCGCCGGCATCGCGCAGACGGATCTTTCGGGTCGGTTCGAATTCGCCAATGAGCGCTATCTCGAACTGGTAGGCCGCTCAGCAGCGGAGCTGAGCCAGTTGCGGCGGCAGGACCTAATCCATCCCGATGATCTGCATCGATACCTGACGCAGTACACGCGACTGATCGAACAGGGCCACCCCTTTGTTATCGAGAAGCGCTACGTTCGGCCAGACGGCTCGATCGTTTGGGTGCAGAACAGCGTCGTGCGTGTAAACGACCCGGAAGGCAAACCGAGAGGGATCGCTTCCGTTACAATGGACATCACCCAGCGAAAGTATGCTGAACGGGCGCGAGCAGAGAGCGAGGCGCGCTTTCGCTCCATCTTTGAAATGGTGGAGGTCTCGCTGTGGGAAGAAGACTTTTCAGCAGTAAAAACGTGGCTTGATCGCTTCAAACAGACGCGGACAGATCTGCGTGGATTCCTCGAATCCAACCCAGATGCGGTCGACGAGCTCATCAGTCAAGTGAGAGTCGTGGATGTAAACCCAGCGACTGTGCGTATGTTTCACGCTGCCAGCAAGAGTCAGCTACTGAACGCCGTCGATGCCACGTTCTTACCCGAGTCGCGAGCCGTCTTCGTCGAAGAGTTGCTAGCCATCGCGGATGGTCGCACCTTGTTCACGTCCGAGGCAACTTTTAGAACCTTGTCAGGTCGTCGAATTGACGTGCTCATGACGCTCGGATTCGCCGACACGGACGACGCCCGAGAGCGAGCGCTCGTGACCTTGATCGACATTTCGTCGCAGAGACTCGTTGACAGAGAGCGTGAGGCGCGCGTAGCTGAGATGGAACGTGCTGTGCGCTTTTCTGAAGCTTTCGTCGGTATTCTAGGACACGATCTGAGAAATCCGCTCAGCGCTATCACCTCAGCGGCTAGCCTGCTCAGCCGCCGCGCTGAAGAATCTGATCGCATCGCGAAACCCGTCGGTCGTATCTTAACGAGCGCGGATCGCATGGAGCGCATGATCTCGCAGCTCCTCGATTTCACCCGCATTCGCCTCGGCAATGGAATCCCTCTGGAGCGACACGCCGTCGACCTCGCAGGCGTCGTCCGGGCCGCCGTAGACGAGGTCGAATCGGCCTTCTCACGCAAAGCCATCCTGACGATCTCCGGCGACAGCCACGGCTATTGGGACGCGGATCGACTCTCTCAGCTTGTCTCCAACCTTGCCGCCAACGCTTGCCAACACAGTCCAGAGAGCACGCGAATCGAAATCAGCGTCGATGGTTCCGAGGAGACGGCCGTGGTGCTCGCTGTCCGAAACTCGGGGCTCATCCCGAGCGAAACCTTGCCTGACATCTTTGAGCCTCTCCGCACTGGACAAAAGCGGCCCGGCTCGAGTGGGCTCGGCCTCGGGCTTTACATCACCCAACAGATCGCAATCGCCCACGGAGGGCAGATCGAGGCCAGTTCCGATGAGATGCACGGCACAACGTTCCGCGTGGTTCTGCCTCGAGTGGGTTCGGAGCAGAACGACGGAGTGTTCGGTGATGTGCCAGGCGACTTAGCCGCTACGACAACTTCGGTTAAGTAACCGTAAACGTCAAATGTTGTCCGAGGACCTTGAGTTCCAGTTCGACGCTCGTCCTCTCATGAGGATGTTGCCTCAGAGCAAAGCTGACATGGAGCCGCTCGCCTTCCTTGACCTCAACCGGCGAAAACGGAAAGTAGGTTTGCATCCAATGGGTCCCTGGCGAGCTGGGTCCGGTGTCTAGCGCTACGCCCGGCGAGAGCTGCGCCACGAACCAACCGGCTAACCCATGACAAGTCCCGGCACGACGCGCCGTGAATTCAATTTCACCTGAGGGCCACAAGTCGCTCTCATTGGCCGTCAACATATCGAGACGCGCTATCGGTTGGGCCTCACCTAGGAGCTCTTCGGCCTGCACCATCGATTTTATGGCCAGCGCTTGCTCAACCTCGATACCCTCGAGCAAAGAAAAGTCGATGCCGCCAATCGTGATATCCCAGAATCCAGGACCTTCTTGCTCATAAAGGTGGCTCGACTCCACAGGCGCAAGAAAAATGTCCACTCCGGAAGGCAGCATCTTACCGCCCTTTTTGAGGTTGCGGTCGCGGCACAAGAGGACCTTCTGAACCATAGCTTCGGTCAATGCGAAGTTTCCCAGCCATTCGCTGACGATCAAATCGACGGGTCTCTCCGACGAAAAGTTCTCCGCTTTTTTCTGAAGCACTTGCACGACACCCTCGAGGCCGTTCTTGGCCACGAGCTGCTCTGCCACGCGTGCGATGGCCGCCTGTTCAAGCGCGTAGACCCTTGAGGCGCCAGACTTGGCAGCGAACATCGCGAGCAGGCCAGTGCCTGTTCCTACATCGATGACATGGTCGTTCGCCTGAACCAGCTCGCGCAGCGCGGCCCCGAAGGCCTCAGTTCGTGGCCTATCGGCGACCATGTACCGCTGCAGCCCAAGCTCAGAATAGGAGTCGAAATCGAACTGCGCGGGGATGGTCATCGGGGCACCGGTCTAGATGGGAATGACCCTGGCCGCACGCAAATACGCCCCAACCGACCCGTGTTCGGACGCCCCTTCCTGGCTATTCCGAGCCTCGGGACGGGGGGTAGGCAATTCGCGTCACCCCTCTTCGGCAGAGTGACCAGAGTGGAAATAGGACCCGTATAGGCGGAATTTTTTAGCCGCCCGGGGCTCAATTCGGCCCATTCCGAAGGGATCTGACTCGACTTACGTTCCTACTAAATGTGTGACTCAGAGGCGCGACCTTTTAGGCCGTTCCTCGGGACGTCGTAGCGACGAGGGCACGCGATGTTTGCCTAAACAAAGAGCCCCGCTGCGACCGATGCCCCACCCGTTTCGGGCGTAGGCGCGGGTCGGCAACGCGAGAGGAATCGAGCTTAGCTATGGAAAAATTTGCGCTGAAAAGCCTGGCGTCGTTGGTTGGTGCACTCGCTTTGACGGGCGCTTGCGGCCCCGCTCCTAAGGTTGGAGAAGACGGCCCGGCAGTGTCTTCAGGCGGACACGCTGCGACCACCGGCGGCGCCGCCATGAGCGGCGGAACAGCTGGAACGGGGGGGCGCACCGTGACGGGCGGCTCGCCACCGATCGTTTCAAGCGGAGGAGCCAGCTCGGGAGGAGCCGCATCCTCCTGCTCCGCCAGTGCTGACCACGCCTATAACGGCGCGCCACGGGTCGTCCCTGGCTTGATCGAGGCCGAAGATTTTGATCCCAATGGCTACGAAGACACTACGCCTGGCAACGAGGGCGCAAGCCTTCGAACCGATGTCGATGTGGACATCAAAGAACTCGGCGCAGGGTACGCCATCGGCTGGATGACGAACGGCGAGTGGCTCGAATACACGGTGAGGGTAGAGCAGGCGGGTAGCTATCAAATCACTCTACAAACGGGCTCGGTGGATGCCGGGCGCACGCTCGACTTGGGCGCGTGCGGCATTTCTCTCGGCACGGTCGAAGTTCCAGTCGTACCCGCCTGGGGCACCGTGGGAGCGGTCAACGCAACGGCCGAGCTCCAGGCCGGACTCCAGGTGATTCGCGTGAGCGTTGGAGCAAGCAACGACATCGACTTTGATTCGATGACTTTCACTCTGGGTGGGTCAAGCCCGGCCGGTGGAGCGCCGGGCGTAGGCGGCGGCGCGAGTGATGGCGGCGCGCCCGCTTCAGGAGGCGAGAGCTCGAGCGGTGGGGCGCCTGGCGAGATCCCCCGGTTCGTGGGCAACATTACAACCTCCAACGCGGTGGACACGGAGGGTCTCGTATTTTCGGACTATTGGGACCAAATTACCCCGGAAAACGCAGGAAAATGGGGTTCGGTTCAAGGCTCGGCGGGGAGCAACCCGAACTGGGGCACACTTGACGCACTCTATGACTACACAGCAGCCAAAGGCATCGTCTTCAAGCAGCACGCCTTCGTGTGGGGTACTCAGCAACCGAGCGGCTCAATCTCAGAAGCAAATGTTAAAGACTGGATGCACGCGTTCTGCACGCGTTACCCCAACACGCGCCTCATCGACGTAGTCAACGAGCCCCCTCCCCACACGACTCCGAGCTACGTCAACGCAATTGGGGGCGGGACGAACGGCAATTGGCAATGGGTGACCAACGCCTTTAAGTGGGCCCGCGAAGCCTGCCCGAACGCTATCTTGATACTCAACGACTACAACAATATTGAGTGGTCGAACGACAATCAGCACTTCATCGATATCGCCAAGACCGTCATGAGCAACGGTGGTCCGATCGACGCTGTAGGAGCGCAGGCTCACGATTTAGACAACGGTTCCGTCTCGTTCCAAACGGTTGAACGGCTTCTAAATAAGCTCCACACCGATACGGGCCTGCCCGTCTACATCACCGAGCTCGACCTCAGCACGACAGATGATCAACAGCAGCTCAACCTCTACAAGCAGTATTTTCCGTTCTTCCGCGATACCGAGTTCGTGCCCGGCATCACGATCTGGGGCTGGATCTACGGACGCACTTGGAGCCAGGCGCCTAACAGCGGTCTGGTTCGCAGCGGGCAATCAAGGTCTGCGATGCAGTACCTGATGACAGAGCTCGGGCGCCCGGCGCCCTGATGTGGCTCAAGCTCAGAAAGCGTGTCCCGAGGTCAAATAGAGTCCTACGGGTTGAGCGTCCGGAGACCAACCTGCGTCGAGCGCCACCACGAACGAATCCTCGAATAGGAGGCGCAAGCCCCCTCCAATTGAATACTTGATACCGAGCGCCGATCCGTCGAGCGCCTCACTAGCGCCAAAATCCGCCCATAGGCGACCAAAGTCGAAGAACTGCGTCAGCATCAGGGTTTGCTGCCCTATGAGCTTGAACTTGAAGAGCGAGATCCGCGTCTCGAAATTGGCGATCAACTTTACCTTGCCGTAGTAGCGCTGCGCCTCAATGCCACGCACTCCCTTCTCGCCGCCGAAAGCGTTCGAATAGTTGTCGAAACGAGACAACTCATAGACGGGCGGCGTCCCGCCGAGAACATCGAACAGGAGCCTCGCCGCGAGCACGACTCGACCCTTGAAGAGATCCTGGTACCCACGGAGGGCCAGCATGGCGCGTCCCCAAGTTTCGGTGAATGGCCCGCCACCGGGCGCGAAGGTGAAAGTGGTTGTTTGATAGAAACCTCGATGCGGGTTGACCTCCTCATCGCGCGTATCGAACTCTTGGCTCCAAACGAAAGCGGCGAAGGCATGGTTTTTGAGGCCCGTCAGCTCGGAACGCACTTCCTCGCTGCCATACTCTGCGTCCACGGCTAAGCGCGAGTTCTGCGCCACACCCATCCACACGTAACTCAAAATCATGCCGGAACTGAGTCGCAAATGGTGCGAGAAATCGTGGGAAAAAAAGAACCTCAACGTTCCATCCGCGTGCGTGTAGTCGTAGTAGGTCCGCTCTGGGCCATTGGGATCCGGAAGCCCGCTCCCGCCGCGAAGCGACGCATTACCGAGCCCGTAGTAGTTCACGCCTACCACCTGGGTAAATGATGGGCGAATTGTGAGACGAAGTCCGCTGCCTAAGACGTCGTCGAACACGGCCTTCAAATAATAGTCTTGGAAGCGAGGCTCTAGTCCTTGTTCGCTGAACATGGCCACCGCCGCCAGCTCTGCACTCCATTCATTCGAATGCTCGTTGCGCGGGTTCGGCCGTGTAGCGGATAAAAGGGCTCCCCCGCCCCAACCAAAGTCGCTGTTCCCGCCCAGGATAGGAACGCCTGCCCACTGGATGCGATTGTCCTTGGGCTTGTCCGGGGCCTGCTCGACCTTCTCCAACCGAGACGCCTCTGTTTCGGCGGACGAGCGCGAAGCGCCACACACGAGTGAGGCAAAAAGCCACAATCCAAGTGCGGATCGAGGCATGAAGGAGGCGCAAAGCGGCGGCATGAACTAACGAATCCCGCCAGCACGATAGAAGCTCGCCCAGCTTCCGCGCTCGTCACTCGATCCGATCAACGGCTCCTCGAGCGCCCGATTGGGCGGAGCAATGTGCACAACAGAAGAGCTTTCCTTCCACTTCGACGCCGTGACCCACGATTCTGCACCCACAATGCTCGCATGCCGGCGCAAGCTTATGAATCGCACACTCGAACGAATCGAAGGTGTAAGTCTGGCCAAACATCTTCACTTCGAAAGACTTATCGTAGCTATTCCCGCAAGAATCACAGGGGGTCATGATTCTGTTCCTTTCTTATCGTTGTTGGATGGGCCGAAAGCTCCTCCCAATCACAGCAACGACCATGCCACTCGCCCTCGAGTCAGTCCCTTCCCACCACCACCAGCACCCCACCGAAGCGACTTCAGGTGCGCGGAGTGGCTCACCGCCGCCGTGCGGCCGAGCGCCCCCTCACAGACGGATCCTTAGTACACGTCGATGCGGTAGCGCCCCTGCTTCTCGAGGTCTTTCCAGAACTCTTCCGCGCGCCCCTGTTCGAAGCCTCCGAACTTTTCAACCAGCCGTATCATGGTCCGGTGAACATCCGCCGCCATGCTCAGCTTGTCTCCACATACGTAAACGATCGCGCCGGCCTGAATCCAGCTCCACACTTCAGCGCCGTTCTCTTCGATCACATGCTGCACGTACCGCTTCACGGGTTGATCCCGAGACCAAGCGCAATCGAGCCGCGTCAAACCGCCTCGAGCCTGAGCGGCGAGCCATTCCTCTCCGTATAGAAAATCTGTAGCTTCGTGCTGGTGGCCAAAGAAAAGCCAACTGCGGCCAGTGCCTGGTTCGGCGACGCGCTCAGCCAAAAACCCGCGATAAGGCGCGACTCCGGTTCCCGGTCCGATCCAAATCGCGTCGACGTCTCTCGGTGCATTGCGGAAATGGTTCCCCTTCACCTTGTGCACCAAGATGCGCTGACCATCCTGCACTCGGTCGCACAGATACCCGCTGGCGAGGCCCACGCGCTCATGCCCCGCGTAGCGGTAGCGGGGAGTCTCGACCGTCAAATGCACGAGACGCGCTCCAGCTCGTCCCGACGACGCCACAGAATAAAGTCGCGGCGCGATGGGTAAGAGCTCCTCGAGGACTTCGTTCAAGTCAAGTTGGCCGAAGTCCTCGTGTTCCATGAGCGCCTCGAGCAGGTGACGCTCGTGGCGGTAGGTCTCCACTCCGACTCCCGGCGCGGACAGGGGTCCTTTTCCACGTCCGAGCAGCTCACAAAATCCGCTCGTCAAACGCTGCAAATCGCGTGTCTCCAGGACCTGCGCTAGGGTAACTTCCTTGTCCCCAAAAAGGACGCGCGCCTTGCCGTCGAGGCCCGATTTAGCCAAAAATCGAGCGATATCCGCGCTCGAGTTCGTCGGGTGGACGGCGAGGCAATCTCCCGGCTCGTAGCTGAACAGCGGATCTTCAACCTCCAGCTCGTAGTGCCACGTTTCTTTAGCCGACCCGCTGCCGTTCAGGCGGCGTCGCCCGAGCATGCGTGCCGCGACAGGCTTGGGCCCCGATGGCGCGGAAACACGCGGACGAGGCTGGTTCGGCTCCGTGCCTCGCCCTCCACCGAAGAGCCGTTTGAACCAGCCCCCCTTTTTTGTCGATCCGGGCACGTAGCCTGAAAACTCAGAACCGTTCTTCTCAAGCCAAGAGAGTACGTTGGCCTGGAAAGTCGGGAAGTTTTGCTCGTAGTCCACGTCACAAACACATAGCTCGATCACACGCTCCGCTCCGCACTCCTCGAGCAGCGCATCGAAGTCTCGCCCACATTGCGCGAAATTTTGGTACGTTGAATCCCCCAGAGCGCACACTCCATAGCGCACGCCTTGAAGAGCCGGGTGGCTCTTCAAGTGGTACATCATCTTCTCGGCGTTCATGGGAGGATCGCCGCTGCCAAAGGTCGACACGATCACCAACAAGAGGCGCGTGCTCGGCAACTCGACGGTCGAAACCGAGCTCAGCTCCGTAACGGTGGCGTGAAAGCCGGCGTGATGCAGAGCCGACGCCAAGCGCTTCGAGGCGAACTCAGAGTTTCCGGTTTCTGTTCCAAAGACGATCGCAATGTTGGACAAATGACACTTCCCTGACTGCCCGCGCGCGTGCGGTCCGCAGAGGTAGCAAAGCAAGAGGCTGGCACAAGCTCAAAGCAAAAACTGCCCCCGGCTGCGACCAAACGGGCATGATTGTCCTGAGGCAGCGCGACTGAGCAAGGGGAAATCGGCCGCAGAGCTCCACGGGGCGATTTCGAAAGGCCGTCACATTGAAAGAACGCAGTCGAGCCCCGGAGCACTTTTTGGCTCGGAGCGGTGCCCATCACGAGCCCATGCTAGCGTCGCCCTGTGGAGTCCGTCTTCGATTCGGGGGAGTTCAACGAATCCCTGTTCGTTCGTCGTCAACAAGGTTCACCGTGCCCGAGTGAAGCTGAAGACTTCCATTTGCCAGTCGCGCCCGGAATTACATTGCATGCTCGTGCCTACTGGGCCCCGGAGGCCCGCGCCACTTTCATCGTGTTTCACGGCAACGGCGAAATTATAGCGGATTATGATGCCCTTGCCCCGCGTTATCGGGACGAAGTCCGCGCCAACCTCATAGTCGTAGACTACCGCGGCTACGGACTCAGTTCAGGAACTCCAACCTTCCGCACCTGTATTGAGGACACGTTTCCGGCGCTAAGCGCCCTCAAGGCATTGGCTGGAGTGCGACTCGTTGAACCTTGCATTGCTCTTGGACGCTCCCTCGGCGGCGCCTGCGCCGCCGAACTGGCGGGCATCGACCTAGCTCCCGTCCAAGCCGTCGTCCTCGAGAGTGCACCTGCTGATTGGCGGGGCATCGTTCGGCGCAGAAACCTCGAGCCGCCGCGCCTGCTGACGCCAGAAGAAGCGGCCGTCTTCGATCCTGCGCCCAAGCTCGAACGTTGCCGGATCCCCGCCCTGGTCCTGCATGGGGACGAGGATGTAACCATCCGCCCTCATGAAGCGCGCACCAATTTCAGCCGCCTGCATCACGCCGCATCGCGCTTGGTCTTCATCCCGCGACGCAATCACGGCGATGTCCTCTATGATGCGCACTACTATCAGACGCTCTGTGAATTCATTGAGGTCTTGAAGGGGCCCAACCTCGAAAGCCACACGAAAGGGCGCCCCCAACATAGAGCTCCCAGCTCTGCCCCATCTTCGCGCACATGGACGGCCGTCGGTTTTTTTGACGAACTCGAGCGGCATGCACAAGAACTCGATTATAGCGCTGGGCCCTTGGGTTCCGGCAAAGTGCTTCGCCGGCTCTCCCAACCAAGCGCGCGCCTCATACGCCGTTTAGGACGCGTGGCTCGCCGTTTGTTTCCGAACCACTGAGCCCTTCACTCCCCGGCCGCCGAGACGAGACGCGCCGAGACGAGACGCGCCAAACGGACGACGAACTAACGCGGATGCCACTGATACAACCAGGTCTCGGAAAGCGCAGCGTCGCCATTCCGTAGAAAAAGCCGTATTTCCACGGGGTTCTTTCCCTCCACCGCCAAATCGAACTGGGCCCGCCAATGACCGGGAACGTCGTTGGGTACGGCCTCCGTGGACACATTCGCGAATGTCCCGCGCGATGACCAAAGCACGGCCTCAGGACGAGTCCCAAAAGGCAACTTCGAAAGCTCGCCTCCCTGCAGTTCCACGACGAACCTGCGCACCCCCTCCGGCCTCGGGCGCCCCGGTTCTCCGCCCCGCCCAAGGCGCGTTGCGACGACCCGTGCTCGCTCGCTCGGGAAAGGTTCGTCTTTCAGCCAATGCAGGCGGTAGCGCAGGTCGTAGCGCGTCCCAGCACTAGCCGGCGCTTCGGGCACCCACATCGCAACTATGTTGTCGTGGATCTCATCATCCGTTGGGATCTCAACCAGCTCCACTCGGCCCGGGCCCCATGAGCCGAGAGGCTCAACCCACAGGCTAGGCCGCCTGTCGTAACGAACGCCGTCGAGGTAGTGATCAAAATTGCGATCGCGCTGAGAAAGGCCAAATCCCCTGGGATTTTCATCAACAAACGCCGAAACGCTGGTGCGCGGCGGGTTATTGAGCGGTCGAAATAGGTGCTCTCCGGTCCCCGTCCAAATAGCCAAGCCGTCGGAATCGTGCACCTCGGGGCGCCAATCCGGCACAGTCGTATCCTTCGATTTCTCGGAGAACCAATACATGCTGGTGAGGGGCGCGAGGCCCAGGCGCTTCACATCGCGGCGCAAGAAAATGGACTCTGTCACGTCCATTACGACACCAGGGCCGCGTTGCATCACAAATCGCACAGCACCCGCGATGCTCGGCCCTTCGAGCAGCGCGCAGACTATCACGCTCTCTGCGGCAGCTTGGGGCTGTTCGATGTAGACATGGGTGAAGGTCGGAAACTCCTCGGGAGCGTCACCTTCAGCCACATTGAGCGCCACGGCGCGCGCCGATAGACCGTACTGATAAAGTGCGCCAATAGCGCGGAAATAGGTCGCGCCCAGGAAAGCTACCCAGTCATTCTTTTGCCAAGGAAGTTTCTTTTGATCCCCCAGGCGAGATTCTTGAAAGCGAAAACCCGCGAATCCGCTACCGCGAGGCAACTCTCGCGCCGGGCTGTCTTTCGGCATCTCGAAATACGACTCGTCATAGACGACCTCGCTAGCGACCTGCTTATCGCCCTCCGTGCTCACAACGTGCATGCGCACGGGCGCGCGGAAGTAGCGCCCGAGATGGAAGAAGGTGACCGGGTAGCGTCCTGGTCCCTCCGCAAAGAGAGCCCGCTCGGGCTTGTATTTCAGCTTGCCGTGAGCGTCGTAGTCGATCCGATCCAACACAGAAGCGGGCGGAGACCGTGGAGCGTTGTAAGGACTTTTGGCGCTTCTTTCGGCATGGGCAACTAGCGCTTCAAAAGAGAACGGCTTGGGTGCTCCGAGTCTTACCGACGGGGCGCCGGCCTCCGTTCCGCGCTGGGCTTCTTTTGGCGCCGCAGCGCACGCCACGAAGGCGAGCGCGATGAGAAGGATGCGGGGATAAACCAATGAACTTCCTCGAAAATGAGCGAGCTGCGCGCCTCGCGCTTTCTTCTTTGGCATCGTCCCGAGAGGAGCACAAGCGCGTCGGAACCTCGACTCTCTTGGGTCGGCTCCGATTGAAACGGCCCGCCGGAACGGCGGGGGTTAGTTCGCGCGTTCGACGAAGTGTGGTTCCTTGGCCAGCTCGGCCAAAAAGTCGACGACCGAGGTTTCACCCGATATGGCTCGGGTGCGCGACGTTGGATCGAGGCATTGTTCGTCCGCCCCGTACACGTAGCGTGCCATGGTCCCCGAAATGCATGAGAGCACCTCGGGAGAGGCCGCGAGACCTCGCATCAGCTCCTCTTCACCGTTGACCGCGAGCCCATCCAGTTTGGCCACAATGGCCGTAGCATCAATGGGGAAGTTCCCGTTCGGTGTCATCTCTTCGGTGCGATAGCGGCCCACGTTATCGATGTTCTCAAATGCGAAACCGAGCGGATCGAAGTCCTTGTGACACTCCTGGCAGGAGCCTGCCAGATGCGAGTTCTCGAGCCGCTCGCGCGTCGTGTTACCCTCAACTTCGCCGCGCGTGAGGTCAAAATTGAGAGCCTGCGGCAGCCTTGGCACCTCACAGAAGAGTCGCTTCAAAAGCAATAACCCTCGGCGCGTTGGTGATGTGATAGTGATAGAGGCCATGGCCGTTGTTACCGAGCCTTGACCAAACACCCCCAAGCCGTAGGTGCGCTCTACCTCAGCTCCGGTACCGTTCGAGAGATCTCCTGAACCACCGCTGAAGCCGTAATACGACGCGACTTCTTGGTCGACGACGGTGAAGTCCGCCGTCAAAAGGTCAGCCAGTTTGCCCGACTTTTCGAGCAGTAGCTTGTCGAGGAAGAGCTCCATTTCTCGCACCATCTTGGGCCGGACAGTC